>LHCFC04200__coassemble_155_pt1 | contig 84132 bp, 72 predicted proteins | sample LHCFC04200__metabat2_low_PE_012 | metagenome-assembled genome bin LHCFC04200
TTACAGTCTCCTTTCTGCGATTAACATCCCGATGAGCGATCGTTACGTGATAGTCCTTTTTTAGAAACTCACCTGTACGGCGGGCTAAAGCAACTGAACGGTGTTGACCACCAGTACAGCCAATGGCAATGACGACGTTGGTCTTGCCTTCTTTAATGTATCCCGGAATGACGGTTTGCAATAGTGCCTCAAAATGGTTTACAAATTCCGTTGTCTTATCGGAATTCATAACATAGTCATAAACTTCTTGATCAAGGCCGGTTTTGTCCCGAAGTTCAGGAACATAATATGGATTTGGTAAGAAACGAACGTCCATTACAATATCCGCATCAATTGGCAATCCATATTTAAACCCAAATGACATCACATCAATGTGGAATGGATACTGGCCTTCATCCGTTTGAAAACTATGAAAGATTTCTTCCCGCAACTGCCGCGGCGAAAGCTTGCTTGTATCAACGACCAACTGCGCCTGGGCTTTAATTCCTGAGAGCAATTCCCGTTCCCGCCGGATGCCGTCTAACGGCCGGCTATCGCGTGATAACGGATGGGAGCGCCGGGTTTCCTTATACCGCGCAACCAATTCTTCGTTGGAAGCATCGAGGAATAAGATCCGAATATCAATTCCTAAATTGTGCTTTAATTCTGATAAAACCTCATTGATCTCATCGTAAAAATTCCGGGCCCGCAAATCGATTACAAGAGCCACCTTATGGATTTTCCCGGTTTCCTTGATCAGTTCCCAGAATTTAGGAAGCAATTCAGGGGGCATGTTATCAACACAAAAATACCCCAAATCTTCGAAACTTTGCATTGCAACTGTTTTACCAGCCCCGCTCATTCCCGTAACAATTACCAGTTCATCTGATTCGCTCATCATGATTTCCTCCCTTGTTCATTCACCACAATCCTTAATTTAGTTATTATAATACATTTAACATTAATTTACCGCTTCTTTAAAAGATCTTTTAAATATTTTCCCGTATAGCTTTGCGGGTTAGTGGCAACTTCTTCCGGCGTTCCCGTTGCAACAACCGTTCCGCCGCCTTCACCGCCTTCAGGGCCAAGATCGATCAAATAATCGGCACTCTTAATGACGTCCAAATTATGCTCGATCACTAATACCGTATTGCCCTTATCAACCAAACGTTGTAATACTTTCAACAATCGATTGATGTCATCCGAATGCAACCCGGTCGTTGGTTCATCAAGAATGTAAAGCGTCTTTCCCGTGGCTTTCTTATGCAATTCTGAAGCCAACTTCATCCGTTGTGCTTCACCGCCAGAAAGCGTCGTTGCTGACTGTCCTAATTGAACGTATCCTAAACCAACATCTGAAATCGTCTGCAATTTCCGTTTGATTTTCGGAATCGCATCAAAAAATTCAAGGGCTTCGTCAACCGTCATGTTCAAAACTTCCGCAATATTCTTCCCTTTATACTCAACTTCAAGGGTTTCTGAATTAAACCGGGAGCCATGACATACCTCACAGTCAACATAAACGTCGGGAAGAAAGTTCATTTCAATCTTAATGATTCCATCGCCCTTGCACGTTTCACAACGTCCGCCCTTAACGTTAAAACTAAAGCGTCCTTTATTGTATCCGCGCATTTTAGCTTGATTTGTTTGGGCAAAAAGGCCGCGAATATCGTCAAATACTCCAGTATACGTTGCGGGGTTGCTTCGTGGCGTCCGGCCAATCGGCGACTGGTCAATGTTAATTACCTTATCAAGATTTTCAACCCCGGTAATTTTCGAGTACTTTCCTGGTTTATCGGTTGAATTATGATTGATTTTTTGAGCCAAGACCCGTTCAAAAATTTGATTGACTAATGTTGATTTTCCTGAGCCAGAAACGCCGGTTACAGCGATAAACTTTCCCAGCGGAAATTCGACGTCAATGTTCTTCAAATTATTTTCCGCAGCCCCGTATAACTTAATTGATTTTCCATTTCCTTCACGCCGCGTTTCAGGAACAGAAATATATTTCTTCCCTGATAAATATTGGCCGGTCAATGAATTTTTGACCTTCATTACCTCTTGCGGCGTTCCGGCAGCCATTACCTGACCGCCGTTTGCACCTGCACCAGGACCAATATCAATTAAGTAATCGGCCGCCCGCATTGTATCTTCATCGTGTTCAACAACGATCAGCGTATTACCGAAATCACGCATCGATTTTAACGACGCGATCAACCGATCATTGTCCCGCTGATGCAGTCCGATGGATGGTTCATCAAGCACATAGATGACTCCTGACAAGTTTGATCCGATCTGAGTTGCCAACCGGATCCGCTGCGCTTCACCTCCGGAAAGGGTTCGAGCTGACCGGCTAAGAGTCAAGTAGTCTAATCCGACATTTTTCAAAAACGTCAAGCGGTCATGCAGCTCTTTCAAAATTGGCCGAGCAATCATTTCCTTTTGTTCACTGAACTTTTGCTTGTCAAAAAATTCAAGGGCCTGATCAACCGGCAAATCTGAAACTTCGCCAATGTGCATTCCATCGATTTTAACCGCCAATGCTTGCGGATTCAGCCGATAGCCGTGACATGCCTTACATTCTTGACTGGTCATGTAACGGCGCAAAATATTGCGGTTAAACATGCTATTTGTATCCCGGTACCGGCGTTCAATGTTCGGAATGACCCCTTCAAACGCCATATTAACATCGCGTTTGCTGCCAAAGTCATTTTCAAAGTGAAAGTGGAACTGTTTCGTTCCGGCACCATACAATAATGTCTCCTTCTGCTTGGCCGTCAACTTGCTGAATGGTTTATCCATCTTAATTTTCTTTGCTTTACAAAATTGGCTAAGCAATGAGTAATAATACTTTGAACTATCCGGAGCCCACGGTGCAATCGCCCCTTCTTCAAGGGTTTTGCTTTTGTCCGGGACAACTAAATCAGGATCAACTTCAATTTTTTCACCAAGACCGTCACATTCTGGACAAGCTCCAAACGGCGCATTAAATGAAAATAGTCGCGGTTCAAGCTCCTTAATTGAAAAGCCGCAATACGGACATGCCAACTTTTCAGAAAACTGTAATACCTGGTCGCCAATCACATCAACGGCAACATAGCCGTCCGTGAGTTTTAACGCCGCTTCAACCGAATCAAAAAGCCGTGACCGGATTCCGTCCTTGACAATGATCCGGTCAACAACAACTGAAATCGAATGCTTTTTATTTTTATCAAGTTCAATTTCATCACCGATTTCATGCATTTCGCCATCAATAATGACCCGCACAAAACCAGCCCGTTGAATTTTTTTCAAAACTTCCTTATGCTGGCCCTTTTTATCCTGGACGACTGGCGCCAAAATTTGAATCTTTGACCGTTCAGGGAGAGCCAAAATTTGATCAACGATTTGTTGTGGTGATTGACTGGTAATTTGATGACCGTCATTCGGGCAAATCGGTGTTCCAACCCGCGCCCACAAAAGCCGCAGGTAGTCAGTAATCTCAGTAACCGTTCCAACCGTTGACCGTGGATTTTTCGACGTTGTCTTCTGGTTAATTGAAATTGCCGGTGACAGTCCATCAATCGAATCGACATCCGGTTTCTCCATCTGACCTAAAAATTGCCGTGCGTATGATGATAAGCTTTCAACATACCGTCGTTGACCTTCAGCATACAACGTATCAAATGCCAGCGAACTCTTTCCGGAGCCAGATAAACCAGTAATAACAACTAATTTATTTTTGGGAATTGTCACATCAATGTTTTTCAAATTATGCGCGCGTGCGCCATGAATTTCAATTTGATCCTTTGCCACGTCAATTCCTCCTTCTTACCCAATTTCAGCTTCTAATTCGAGAATCGTATCCCGAAGCGAAGCTGCTTCTTCAAATTTCAAGTCTTTGGCCGCCTGCTTCATTTGGGTCTTCAGCCGGTCGATCATTTCTTTTTGTTCTGCCTTGGTCATCTTGCTAAATTCAACTTCGTCACTTGCCAAATCTTCAGTTTCCTTATCTGAATTATCAAGCACTGAAATTTGGTCCCGAATATCTTTTTTGATTGTTTTCGGTGTAATGTGGTGCTTCCGGTTATACTCTTCTTGAATATGGCGCCGCCGTTTCGTTTCATCGATTGCCGCCTGCATTGAATCCGTAATTTCATCGGCATACATAATTACATGCCCGTTAACGTTCCGGGCAGCCCGTCCGATCGTTTGGATCAATGACCGTTCATTCCGCAAAAATCCTTCTTTATCCGCGTCCAAAATCGCAACCAGGGATACTTCCGGCACATCGATTCCTTCCCGCAAAAGATTGATTCCGACAAGCACATCAAACTTACCGAGCCGCAAATCGCGAATAATCTTCGTTCGTTCAAGCGTTTTAATGTCGGAGTGCAAGTATTTGACCTTAATTCCAAGTTCCTTGAAATAATCCGTGAGATCCTCTGCCATCTTTTTCGTCAACGTTGTTACAAAAACACGTTCGTGCCGTTCAACCCGCTTATTGATTTCACCAACAAGGTCATCCATTTGACCCATCACTGGGCGAACTTCAATTTCAGGATCAAGCAACCCGGTTGGCCGAATGATCTGTTCAACGACATGATCGGTTTGTTCCTTTTCATACGGTCCCGGGGTCGCTGACATGTAAATGATTTGATGAACATGCTTTTCAAATTCTTCAAGCTTTAACGGTCGGTTGTCAAGCGCGCTTGGAAGCCGAAAACCATAATCGATCAGCATTTGTTTCCGTGAAATATCCGCATGATACATGCCCCGAACCTGCGGCATTGTAACGTGTGATTCATCAACGACGATCAGAAAATCTTTCGGGAAGAAATCCAACAACGTGTACGGCGGTTCACCTGGTTTGCGGCCATCCATATGCCGGGAATAATTTTCAATTCCTGACGTATAACCCATTTCCTTTAACATCTCAATGTCATACGTTGTCCGTTGTTTCAACCGTTCTTCTTCAAGCAATTTTCCTTGAGAATGCAATTCCTTTAACCGGTCGTCAAGTTCATGCTGAATGCCGTCAATTGCGCGTTCAAGCTGGTCATCATTCGTCATGAAATGGGTTGCCGGGAAAATTGCAACGTGGTTTCGGTCACCGAAAACCTCACCAGTCAACGGATCGATTTCCCGAATCCGGTCAATTTCATCGCCGAAAAATTCAACCCGAAGTGCCCGTTCATCATGCGAAGCAGGAAAAATTTCAACGACATCCCCATGCACGCGGAACCGGCCCCGTTGAAAGTCAATATCATTCCGTTCATATTGGATATCAACTAACGATTGTAACAACTTATCGCGTTCGATTTCTTGACCGACCCGCAATGAAATTGTGTGCTTTTGATATTCAAACGGGCTCCCTAAACCAAAGATCGATGATACGGAGGCAACAACGATCACATCATTGCGTTCCAGCAAAGCACTTGTTGCTGAGTGTCGTAATTTATCGATTTCATCATTGATACTTGAATCCTTTTCAATGTACGTATCACTGGAAGGCACATATGCTTCAGGTTGATAAAAATCATAATAACTAACAAAATATTCAACCGCGTTATGCGGGAAAAATTCCTTCAATTCGCCATAAAGCTGCCCTGCCAATGTTTTATTGTGGGCAAGAACTAAGGTTGGTTTATTATTATTTTTGATTACATTTGCAATCGTAAACGTTTTTCCAGTTCCGGTTGCCCCAAGCAGGATTTGAGATTTTTCACCCTTTTTCAATCCTTCCGTAAGTTCTTGGATTGCTTGCGGTTGATCACCCGTTGGCTTATAGGGTGCAACTAAGTCAAATTTCCGATCCGCTTGCCGTTCGATCATTTCCATTCTCCTTTCTCAATCAGATTGTTATCAATATTTTATCATAACGAACATATTTTCGCATTTTCAAAAACTTAATTTCGGCAAGCAAAAAGGCTGGAAATTCACCAGCCTTAAATGCTTTTTAATTCAATTGATTCGATTAGCCTTTAACAAAGGCCATCACTGTATCTTCAAATTGTTGCCGTTTAGCAAATGCTTCGTCTTGTGAATCGGCTTGCGTTCCAATGTAGAACTTAATCTTCGGTTCTGTTCCTGAAGGCCGAACAGCGATCCAAGTTCCATCTTCAAGCAAGTACTTCAACACATTTGATTTTGGAATCTTGATTTCTTCAGCTGTCCCGTCAGCATTCGTCTTCGTTGACTTTTCAAAGTCTTCTAAGGCAACGACCTTGTAACCGGCAAATTCCTTTGGTGATTCTTCACGGAATTTCGTCATCAAGTCTTCAATTTCCTTAGCACCTTCAACCCCATCAAAGGTCAATGCAATTGTCTTTTCAGCGAAGTAACCATACTTCTTGAAGAGCTCTTGCAAACCATCATAAAGGTTCATGCCTTGCTTCTTGTAGAAGGCAGCAACTTCGGCAAGCATTACCAATGATTGGATGGCATCTTTATCGCGAACGAATGGACGAATCAAATAGCCGTAACTTTCTTCGAACCCAAACATAAATGTGTGTGAACCGTCAGCCTCAAAATTCTTAATTTGTTCAGCAATAAACTTGAATCCTGTTAAAACGTTGATCATCTTAACGTTAAAGTTGGCAGCGACTTTCGTTGCAAATTCGCTTGATACGATTGATTTAACAGCCACTGCATTTGATGGCAATGTACCGGCATCTTTCCGGACCGTCAAAATGTAATTCAAAAGAATGGCTGCAATTTGGTTCCCGGTCAATAACTTGTATTCACCATTTGGTTGACGAACCGCAGCGCCTAAACGGTCAGCATCCGGGTCAACCCCAATCAACAAGTCAGCCCCTTCTTTTTTACCGAGTTCAATTGCCAAATCAAAGGCAGCCGGATCTTCTGGGTTTGGCTTTTTAACGGTTGAAAATTCCGGATCTGGTTCAGCTTGCTGCGGAACCATCGTGAAGTTTTCAAAACCCGCTTGTTTCAAAGCCTTTTCCCCTAACATTGCTCCCGTACCGTGAAGCGGCGTAAAGATCAACTTCATTGTTTTGCCTTCTTCGGCAACCAATTCATGATTGATCGTTACTTGGTTAACTTCTTCTAAGTATGCCTTATCAACTTCGTCACCAATAATCTTAAGGGTACCGTCTTCGATCAATGCATCCTTATCAGCAACCTTAACGCCGAAAATGTCCTTCACTTGACGGATATACTTAGTGATCATATCTGATTCTTTTGGTGGCATTTGAGCCCCGTCTTCGCCGTAAATCTTGTATCCGTTGTATTGCTTTGGATTATGACTTGCAGTGATCATAATTCCCGCATATGTATGTAAATGACGAACTGTAAATGAAAGTTCTGGAGTTGGCCGCAAACTTTCAAAAACGAATGTTGGAATTCCATGAGCTCCTAAAACTCGGGCAGCATCAAATGCAAATTCTTGTGAATGATGCCGTGAATCATAACTGATTGCAACCCCGCGTTGCTTGGTTTCATCATCAAGGGTGTCCATAAAAGTTGCAAGCCCTTCAGTTGCTTGGCGAACAGTATAAATGTTCATCCGGTTGATTCCAACACCCAAAACGCCCCGCATTCCAGCAGTTCCGAATGAAAGCGGTTCGTAAAATGCATCTTCTAATGCTTCTTGATTATCTGCTAATTGATCTAATTCAGCCTTTAAATCAGCTGCTAATTCAGGATTATCTTTCCATGTTTGATAGGTTTCTTCCCAACTCATTAATATCACCTTCCTAAATATCACTTTAATTTTACTATAAAAGCGTTTTTATCGTAACTATTTTTGATTAAATTTTATCTTTTAATTGCATCTTGGTCTAAATACCACGGTTGCTCAGCCTTCCGCCGCCGCACGATCCAGATTGCCAATGCACTGAAGAAGAAAATAAATGATAGCCACTGTGAAACCCGAAGCGGTCCGAGCATTAAACTATCAGTCCGCATTCCTTCAATAAAGAACCGACCGAATGAGTACCACATTACATACGTCAAAAAAACTTCGCCGCGTTTAAATAACTGTTTTCGATGCCGGAGGACCATCAGTAAAATAAACCCAGCAATATCCCATACTGATTCATACAAAAATGTCGGCTGGTAATATGTCCCGTTGATACACATTTGCTGAACAATAAAATGCGGTAAGTGCAGTGTATTTTGCAAAAATGCAAGCGACGTTGCAACTCCGTGAGCTTCCTGATTAACAAAGTTGCCCCACCGGCCAATTCCTTGAGCCATAATTACGGTTGGCGCAACAATGTCTAAGAACTCCCATGCTGAGATCCCCCGGTGCTTGCAAAAGATGATCAACGTAATTGCCGCGCCGATCAACCCGCCGTAAATCGCAATTCCGCCATCCCAAATCCGGTAAATCATTTCGGGATTCGCTGAATAGTATTGCCATTGAAAAACAACGTAGTAGATTCGGGCACAAATAATTGAAATCGGTAACCCAATAATCAAATAATCATAAATGTTTTCTTCATCAAGTCCGCGGCGATTTCCTTCCCGAACTGATAAAATAACCGCAAGTAAAACGCCGGTTGCGATAATAATTCCATACCAGTGAACCATGATCGGTCCAATTGTAAACGCAATTCGATTAATAATCGCTGTTGCTGCAATATTCAAAATTTTCCATCTCTCTTATTTATTCTGAGTTGAATTTTCCTTAATCAAGTTATTTAAGTTTTCATCAAAAGTCTTCGTTGCATCGTAACCCATTGTCTTTGCCCGGTAATTCATTGCCGCTGCTTCAACAATAATGGCCATGTTCCGTCCAACTTTAACTGGAATCGTGATCTTTGGAATCTTGATTCCGAGCAACTCTTGTTCTTCTTCGCCGCTGCCTAAACGATCGAATTGTTTATCCTTACTCCAATTTTCAAGGTGAACAATCAGTGAAATATGGGCATGCGTCCGAACAGCCCCTGCACCATATAAATTCATGACGTCGATGATCCCAACTCCACGAATCTCAAGTAAGTGAGCTAAGATTTTCGGCGGTTCACCGTAAACCGTAAATTCATCCTTCTTATAAACTTCAACCCGATCATCGGCAATCAACCGGTGACCGCGTTTGATCAAGTCAAGGGCAGTTTCTGATTTTCCGACCCCGGAATCCCCGGTGATCAGAACTCCTAACCCATAAATATCAACTAAAACGCCATGAAGCGATTGCCGTTCTGCAAGTTGCCCTTGCAAATAATACGTGATCCGTGAAGCAATCCGCGAAGTTGACGACTTCGTTCCCAAAATCGGGATATTCTTTTCCGCCGCTGCGGTTGCCATACTTTCGGGAACCGGTAATGACCGTGAAACAACCAGGCATGGCGTTTCATCAGTACATAACTGCCGCATAACTTTAAGTTGATTTTCAGGAGTCAACCGTTGTGAAAATGAAATTTCCGTCATTCCGAAAAGCTGAACCCGTTCAGCCGGGTAGTAATCAAAGTATCCCGTCAATTCCAATCCTGGACGAGACATATCATCGGTTTTAATTAACCGTTTATCGAGGTATTCTTGCCCTGAATACACGGTCAATCCGCATGCATCAGCTAACTGTTTGACTGTTACACTTCGCATCCTCATTCCTCATTTCTGAAAGCCTTTTTATCATTAACATTTTACCATTAAATCTAACCAGTGCCGATTAATTATTCAATAAAATGGTCGGAAACGATCATATTGACCACACTGATAATGATTGCCGTCACCAACGTTGCCCCAAAACTGCTGAAGGCAAAATCCGGTTTAAGTGCCCATGAAGCAAGTTCAAGCATAAACGCATTGATCACCACGTAAAACAAGCCAAATGTCAGTGCAGTGATCGGCAATGACAGTAACACGATGATTGGTTTAACAAAGCGGTTCAGCAATCCGACAACGACTGCCGCCACAAATGCCATCCAAAGGCTTGAAACGTGGAACATTGATGGAAAAAATCCGGCAATCGCAATAAAAATCAACGTATCAAGAATTGCTTTTTTCCAGAATTCCATGAATGATTTCCCTTCTACTTCTTAATATCTTTTTCCTTCACGTCCCGAATAACTTTCCGTCCTTGATTATTCGGCCGTGCAGGACGATTTGATGTTTGATCTCCAAAAAAAGAACTAAAGCTGGTGGCCGATTGGTTCGGATTAAGCGGCATTGCCAGAGCTAAAATAACATAAATGCCGACTGGCAAAATCGAAAGCCGGGCAAACATTGAACAAATCAGGCCAAAAATCAAGTAACCAATTCGAATATACTTCGGATCAATTCCGAAATAATCCGCAAAACCACCGCATACTCCAAATAAAATCCGATGATCGTTTGAACGGTAAAGTTTCTTTTTCATTCAAATCCTCCCACTTTAATTCATCTTCCGAAACTGAACGATTCCAAGTTCATACGGTGAATCGTTATAAATTGCTCCTTCTGTGATCTTTAAATCACCACTCATTGTCTTGACCTTCAAATGGCAATATGCCGAATCAAGCTGTAATGCTTCATAAAATTGATTTTCATTCGTAACTGGTTGATTATTGCACGTCAAAATCACGTCACCAGGATTAAGACTCATCTTCGCTGCCGGGGTTCCCGGACGAATGGCAATTACCCGAATTCCTTCGCTCACTTCAATATATTGCGCCCGGTTTTTATTTACCTGTAAATAATGGTAAAGGTGAATTCCAACCGTCATCGCCAGCATGATCATGATCCATAAAATTTCCAAATGCGGCAATAACCATGCGCCAACTGCGAGGACGAAGGCACCAGCTGCCAAAATTAGGTTTTGTTTTTGGACCGTTTGCATTCGGGCTTCAACTTGTTCGCCGCGAATCCGGCCTGCACTGCCGACAAAAAACGGCAAAATAAACAAACTAAAATGAACTTCGCCGAAATGAATCAACGGCAAAAAATGGAATAGTTTTTCCATTAAAGTTCCTGGAATATAAATCATTAACGGCAAAACCGTAAACTCGCTCCAACGATAAACTGCTAAGCGCCGTTTCCGCCGATTCTGCTTGATTTGCGGCGTAAACCAGACCGCACTTTCGCCATGGGTCAATCGGCCTTTAACAAGGTAATTGAATCCCAATAACAATAAGATTACCGGTAAAACTGCTGGTTGCCGAAGAACTGCTAAAATTCCTAAAATGTAAAGCGGAACGGCACTCAGATCAATGCGGGATATGCAAAGAACAGCCACTGCCGCCAAAATTTCGTATAGGACAATTGCTTTCATCGGTAAATAGCAGCCAATAAGCAAACTGATCAGCGAACCAACGATTCCCCATAAAATTCCCTTCTTAATAAAATGGCGAATTTCAAAGCAATCCTTATTCAACGCAATTTTAAAGTTCCGCCGGTCACTGCGAATTCGAAGCGCGTAACAAACACCCGCCCATAAAATTCCCAACCACAATAATGGTTGAATCAAAAATGTTCCAATTAATTTTAAAAGTTCCATTCATATCCCTCTTTATTGCGGATTTTCCTGTTGTAACTTCCATTGAAGATAAGCATTAATAAAGCCGTCAAGGTCGCCATCCATTACGGCCTGATTGTTGGCCGTTTCATATCCAGTCCGGTGATCCTTCACCAATGAATACGGGTGGAAAACGTAAGACCGAATCTGTGAACCCCAGCCGATATCCATCTGTTCACCTTGAATCTCAGCTTTTTGCCGCTGCTTTTCTTCTAATTCGCGCTGGTAAAGCTTGGCCCTCAACATACTTTCTGCCGTTGCCCGGTTTTGAAATTGCGACCGCTGGGCCTGACTCGAAACCACGATCCCAGTCGGAATGTGAATCAACCGGACCGCCGATGACGTTTTATTAATATGCTGTCCGCCGGCACCACTTGACCGGAAAACTTCCATTTTGATATCTTCTGGCCGTAAATCGACTTCAACACTGTCATCCAGTTCCGGCATTACGTTAACGGACGCAAATGATGTGTGGCGTCTGCCAGCCGCATCAAACGGTGAAATCCGTACCAGCCGGTGAACACCCTTTTCACTGCGAAGATAGCCATACGCATTCGTACCCTTGATCATTAAGGCTACACTTTTAATTCCGGCTTCTTCACCAACTTGATAGTCCGCAACTTCAACCTTAAAGTTATGCTGTTCTGCCCACCGCATGTACATCCGCATCAACATCGAACCCCAGTCTTGGGATTCGGTTCCGCCAGCGCCAGGATGAATTTCAAGAATTGCATTATCCTTGTCATACTTGCCATTTAACAGCAAGGATAATTGATACTTTTCAAGTTGCGCTTGCGTATCATCGAGCTGCGTCTCCAATTCCGCCCGAAGCTCCGTATCCGTTTCATCTTCCTGCACTAATTCAAATAAAACATCCAAATCATCAATCGATTGTGAAAGTTGATGAAAGTTATCAAACTTATTTTTTAATTCATTATTTTCATTAATTAACTTTTGAGCAGCCGTGCCATCATCCCAAAATCCAGGTTCAGCCATCTTCGACTCATTTTCAGCAATTTGCTCTTCAAGACTCTCTAAGTCAAAGAGACCTCCCGAACTCAGAGATCTGATGGTTCATTGCTTCGATTTGATTTCGATAATCCGCAATTTCCATTTTGATTCTCCTTTGATATTAATTCTCTTTCATTATACATGAATCGCTTTTGAACGAAAACTATCATAAAATACAGAAAAGGGATCGCAGCTCTCGCCACAATCTCTTCCTTTTCCTATTTCTTCTTTGCGGTTGCAATCTTCTGATCAGGGAAGAACAGCGTAAACGTTGTCCCTTCTCCTTCAGTACTTGTAACCTTGATCTTTCCTTTATGCTGTTGGATCAATTGGTGAACGATTGCAAGCCCCAATCCGGATTCGCCTTTCGTCCGCGCCCGTGATTGATCTGCCTTATAATACCGTTCCCAAATGTTATCCAACTGTTCCTGATTCATTCCGATTCCGGTATCTGAAACCTTAATTTCTGTTCCAGCTTGCTTTTCACGGCGTTTGACGGTCACCGTGATCGTTCCGTCCGTTGTAAACTGGATCGCATTTTGAATGATGTTATAGAAAATCTGCGTAAACCGGTCATAGTCAGCACATACCGGAATGTCTTCCTGCGTTTGCATTTCGAAATGGTCGTTTGCTTCATCGGCTTTTGGCGTGAGTTGCCGCATGATCTTGTTCAATGTTTCAGTTGCACTAAACTTTGTTAAGTTAAGCTGCATTGAACCGGACCGAATCCGTTCATAATCCAAGTTATCATTAACAAGCCGAATCAATCGTTTGGTTTCGTTGCTCATTAAATCGATACTTTCGCCGACCTTGTTTTCAGGAATTGCGTTATACTTCATTCCTTCAAGCAAGCCGTTAATGGTCGTTAACGGCGTCCGCATTTCATGCGCGGCATTCGCAAAGAATTCCTTGCGTCGCTGTTCCTGCCGCTGAATTTCTTCTGACGATGCTTTCAGTGACGCAGCCATTTGATTAAAATCAATCGCGAGTTCATCAAGCTCATCTTGATTTCCGTGTTCAATCTGAACATCAAAGTTGCCCTCCGCGACTTGACGGGTAGCAGCCTGCATCTTTTTGATCCGCTTCGTAATGTAACGGGCAATCAGGTAACTGATAATGAATCCCAAAATCGTACAGATCATTAACGCAAACGTCAGATTTTGCTGAACCTTGCGGAAATCGTTGTGAATGTTCGAAACGGCAGATGCAACTGAAATGACGGCAACAAGCTGACCGTTAACATCAAAGCACGGCATGAAAATATCCGTCATCCGTTGTTTCGGCATCATCTTCGGGTGTTCACCATGGTGATCCTTAAACAACCGTCCCTTCCCTGCAAGGTCATCCCGCCGTTTTAAAATTTTGCCGCTTTGCAATTCTTTCCAATCATTTTTCGAAATCGTTGACTTAAACCCGTATTGCGGATAAAGAACTTGATCCGGACTGGTGTAAATCGTAAAATGCACATCATTGTTCTTCAAAATCATTTCACTATCCCGCAACTCTTGCGCATTCAACGTGATTTGCGTTTCCCCCTGATCATTCGTCGTTAATTGCAATGCATTGTTGCGAATACTTTGAGCATAGCCTTCCATTCGTGTCCATGCATCCTGGTATACATTTTCCTTTGTCAGGTGAAACAATGAAACCCCGACAATTGCAAGGAAACACACGATCATTGTAAAAAACAGCAGCATTTGCTGATAAAGAAGTTTGAACTTAAACTTCATTTTACTTTACCTCAGAATCATCAAACTTGTAACCGACGCCCCAAACCGTTTGAATCACTTGGGGGCCAACCTTTTCGATCTTTTGCCGAATCTTCTTGATGTGAGCATCAACGGTCCGTTCATCACCGTAGTATTCATAGTCCCAAACCAGTTGCAATAATTGTTCCCGTGAAAAGACTTGCCGCGGTTTTTGAGCAAGGGTCTTTAAAAGATCAAATTCCTTGGGAGTCAAATTATTTAACGGTTTATCATCCAAAAAGACTTCCCGTGTGGTCGTACTCAATTTCAAATGATCAGTGACTACATCAAATTTTTCGGCGGTATTATCTTGGTTGGGAGTGCTGCCGCCAATCGTTGCCCGCCGGTGAAGAGCTTTGATCCGGGCAATCAACGTAATTGGTGAAAACGGCTTAACAACGTAATCATCGGCTCCCATTTCAAGGCCTAAAACCTGATCGCTTTCTGAATCTCGTGCTGTCAGAATGATGATCGGAACGGTTTTTGAAATTTTCCGAATTTCAGCGTTCACCTGCATTCCATCCATTTTTGGAAGATTCAAGTCCAACGTGATCATATCCCAACTATTAGGAGCGGCCTTGAACTTTTCAATGGCTTCTTCGCCATCGTAGGCATACGTGGCATCCCAATTTTCCTTTTCAAAAAACATCGACATCATTTCACATACTGATTTGTTATCTTCAATCATTAAAATCTTCATTAGAATCTCTCCTACCTAATTATCGAGCTGAATTTAACAAAAAAGACTGAAGAAGGATCATTCCCTAGCTTCAGCCCTCTTATGGAGATGGCGGGAGTCGAACCCGCGTCCAAGCATATCGCCACCTAAACATCTACGTTCATAGTCACACTATTTGAATTTCATTGATAACTCCGCCGTGTAACATGGCCACCGTTATCAACTAGCCTGATCGATCTCTTTTGCCAATTTCAGACGGGAACTGACAACGTAGTCCACTGCATATAAAACCTTAATTAGAACGTGGACGATCCTAATCAAGATTTACGCTATACCGCGATTAGGCAGCTAAGGCGTATGAATTATTGTTATTTTTTGCAGTTATATTTAACTGAGCGTTTTATAGTAGTCGCAACCTACTAAGCGCAGTTTAAGCTCGACCTATACCTGTCGAATCCTAAACATCCCCAAAATCTATTACACTAGTATTTTATCATAATCATACCAAAAAACAAATTTTGTGCTTGCCATCCCTTTATCTTTTCTTATATTAGTATACAATTACTGGTTCATTAACTGAAAGTGAGTTGTAAACTTGGCCGGCTTGGTCTGGACGAATATTTGCACACCCGTCTGATCCTTGAGTCAAGTATGCATCCTTGGCCCAGTTTGTCCGCCACCATGCATCGTGGAAGCCGCAACCATCGTTTGTAAATTGAGCCCAGTATTGAACCTTGCAGCTGTAAGCTTGACCGTTATAGCCAACCCCCTTCAAGGTTGAAGGTGATTGTTTGTACATAATGTAGTAAACCCCTTTAGGCGTATCATTATGTGATTGGACGTTCCCGGTTACAACGTCAACCTGATCAACTAACTTTCCATCACGGTAGAACCATGCGTGTTGATCAGCGATTGAAAGTTCAGCGTAGGTATCACCGATACCATCGTTTGATGTTACACCGTAACCCGTTCCGTTTTCATTGTAGCCAATGCCATAAATATTATTCTTGGCATCAACGGTCTTCGTTCCATTTTCGTAAGCCTTTAAGATGCTTGCAACCGCACTCTTCGTATCAATTACCCAGCCATACGTCTTGCCTTGGACTTGAATGGTATTGCCATTTGAAGTCTTAAAGTTGAACTTCTTGCCAAGGGTCGATTGACTCTTGTTGATTTGATTGATCTTATCCGCAAGGGTCTTTGAATTAATTTGATACTTGCCGTTGACATATTTAGCTGACGTAATCATTTGTTTAGCTGGTAAATTATAATCTTGATTTTCAACCTTATAATCAACCGTTGCATTCGCCAAATCTTGCAACTTCGTCTTTTCATTTTCGACTTGTTGGCTTGATTCGGTTACCGGCTTAGCAATGATGGCTTTCAAATCAATATGATCATCGTTGACCTGATTATCATATTCCTTCATCATTGCCTTGACGTTGTATTGATTTCCGTCTTTCGCCTTTTCAACTGAAACCGTTCCGTTCTTCAAAACGGCGCAGGCATCCCGCGCAGGTGTCCGGTTAGCGTTCATTGCGGTTAACTTTTGTTGCACCGCATTGCGCAGATCAGTTGTCCGGTATTGATTATTTTGATTTGATGAAACGTTGTAATTTTTTGTCTTACTTGTTGGAATCAAAGTAAATTGTTTCTTCAAAATTGCTTTGACTTCTGGTTCGTCTTGAACGGTAACCCCGGAGACGGTTTGCTTTCCTTGGTAAATTACTTGATCACCAACTTTAACCGTATTATCCAGTTTCCCGTTCTCGAGTTTTGACATTGCTTGACTTGCAGTCAATCCCCCAACATTAACTCCATTAATGGCAACTCCTTTATTAAAATGGTTTGCTTGATAAGCTGCCATTCCACCGAATGCAATGGCAATTACTGCGACCACAACGATCGTAATAATTGCTCCTTTCTTTTTCGCTTTGATACCTATCAATCCCTCCATTAGTTTACTTACCTAATTATAGCTTTTAAAATTAAGTTTTCAATCCTTAATTTAACTAAATTCATTGAATTAAAAATGGGAAATTTATGACCGTTTTCTGATAAATTTATAAATCCTAATAAACCGCGATTTACCCTGCTAATAAATTTTCACTGGTCAAAATATTTTTTATTACCTATTGAAAATTTCTTATCCTATTAAAACTACATTTGATCCATTTTGGCATTCAACATTTGGTCAACAATTACATTTCCCTTATTGTCCGCATGGCCTTTAGTCCAAATAAACTTAATTTGCGGGAAATATGGTAAAAGACGGTCAATTTCCTGCCACAATTCTTGATTAGCAGCCGGTTCACCAGATGATTTGCGCCACCCGTTTCGTTTCCACGACTGCAGCCACTTCTTTTGAATCGCCTGCAAAACGTACTGTGAATCTAAGGTGGCATTAATTTTTTCGTGATTCCATCCGCGCTGTCCCAGAACTTTCAACGCATTTTTTAAAGCCATCAATTCCATCCGGTTATTGGTTGCGCCGTATTCACCGCCTGTTCCGCGCACATTATGACCATCCCGCCGAATCAAGAACGCCCAGGCCGCCTTATCATCAGCATGGACATGATCGCCCGCATGGTTGCCATGGTTGCGGGATCCGCCGTCGGTAAATAAAAGAATATCCGGATCCTTCCAGCCGCTTTGGACTGCCGAAGACGAAGACTTCTTTTTGGAATTTGAAACTTCATTCCCTTGAAGATAACTTTCGGCATCAGTTCGTTGGCGAAAACTTTTATATTCTGCTTTGGGAAATCCCTTAACTTGGGCTTCACATTCACTCCAAGTTGAATAGATTCCTGGTTTGCGTCCCTTGCGCACAGCGTAAAATTTCATTGTAATTCCCTTCTAAAATAAAAAATGAGGCTGCGCTCATCGCTCAGTCTCGCATCTGTCTTTAACTTTTTACCTTTTAATTACTTTTCGAATTTCGTCCGTAACCCGTTTAAAGATTGTTCTAATCCTTTTAACGGTTCTTTCAGCGTCAAATAGTAGACACTTTGAAGTCCTTTTTTATGAAACGAAACAATCCCTGCATCCCGCAAAATCTTAAGATGATGCGAAACAGCGGGTTGAGTAATTGCCATTCTCTCCGTAATTGAAGTTACCGTCAACCCATCATCTAAGTGGTGAGCAAGGAGTACGATAATTTTTTGCCGATTTCGATCTGCCAATGCATGCATTACATTAAAGTCTTTTTCAAATGATTTAATCGCAGCTTCTTGCTGTTGATTTAACTTGCTAACTGCCATCCTTCCCCACTTCTTTCATAAACCAATTTCAATTATAGAGTACCATTATGATTTGATAACAGCAAGCGTTTACACCACAATTTTATAAATTTAAATTAAATGAACAGATAAATTGATAAAAACATGCACGCCGTCCCGCCCATGACCAGCAAATGCCAGATCACATGGGCAAACCGTAAATTGCGAATGCTGTAGATCAATGCTCCAAGGGTAAAAACCACCCCGCCAGCAATCAATAACCACGATGAGGTGATTCCTAAACTTGTTAACAACGGTTTAGCTCCCAGTAAGCACATCCATCCCATTAAAACATACAGAAGAGTTTCAACCTTTTGTTGCCGGTTCTTGGCAAATAAGTGATAAGCCATTCCGCCAAGGGCAAGTGCCCAAATCACAACCAGCATCCCAATTCCTAGCCAGCCGCGAATCGCCAGTAAACAATACGGGGTGTAAGTCCCGGCAATCAATAAGTTGATCCCGCAATGATCAAAGCATTGGAAAATTCGACTAAGCTTTGTAAAGTACAACGAATGAAAAAGGGTTGAAAACAAATATAACCCAATTAACGTTATTCCATAAATGATCACCGTAACCGCAACCAGGATCGAATTTGTTTTGATGCTTTTTAAAATCAATAACACTAATCCCCAAATACTTAAGCCGATTCCAATTGCGTGGGTGACTGCACTTAAGATTTCATTGATAATCTGTTCTTTATGTGTCATGTTCTCGCTCCTTCATCCTTGGTATCTTAATTATACTACATCTAGATTTAAATTCTAGTTATAATGAATTTAAATATTAAAATCAGTTGGAAATCTAATTTTATTTTCAATTCAAATTCCAAAGCATGCTATAATTAAATCAGATTAATTAAAGAAGGATTTAACACAATGAAGATCGATGAATTACTTGCAAACGCGCCGCAACTGCCGCAATGGAAAGAGCTGCCTGATCTGGCCCTTTATATGGATCAGGTCGTCAGCCTTGGAAACCGGTACCTTGAATCGATTATTTCGGGCCCAATTACCGCGTCGATGGTGAACAGCTACGTCAAAAAAGGATTAATGCCGAAGCCGATCAAAAAGAAATATTCACAAGAACACGTTGCTTCGCTGATTCTGATCACCATCATGAAACAGGTCTACTCACTTGATGATATTCATGAATGGTTGCTTACCAACGTCCAAGATAATTACCAGGAAAATTACAATTCATTTTGCAAAGCTTTCAACACTGCGTTTGCTGATCTTGATTTGCACCACTTTAACCTTGACTTGCATTTTGATGAATCAAGCCGGGCTGAGTTGGCCTTGAACCTTATTATTCAAACCGTGATTTGTAAAATCATTAGTGAGCATTTAATTAATGAGCATTAAAAAATTCCGTTAAGCATTGATTGCTTAGCGGAATTTTTATTCTTTACAAAAAACGCCCTCCATCGCTGGAGAGCGTTTTTCATTTGCCATTATTCTTCTTTATCTTTTTTCCGTTTTCCGATTCCGAAGAGTCCAAGCAGTCCTGAAAGAGCGATCAACAATCCGCCGAACAACGAATGATTTGCTGAATCTTCACCGGTTTGCGGCAAAGTATTCTTACTTTCATTTGGTTGCGCAGCTGAATTATTTGGCGTTTGCTTTTCAATCGTGGTTGATTGTTCTGCAACGCGAACCGTTCCTTCATTTGCTGATGAAACCTGCTTCGTTGAAACAGCCTTCTTCACCGTTTCAACCTTCGATGATGATTGTCCTGCCGCTGATTTAGCGGTTTGAACAGGTTTCTTCGATGATTGAACGTGTTCAGTTGGCTTTTCAACTGATGTCTGAGGCTTCTTAGCTGGTTCACTCGGCTTGTGTTCTGGTGTAACTGGTTTCTTATCCGGTTCACTCGGCTTGTGTTCCGGTGCCGCCGGCTTTTTGTTCGGTTCACTTGGTTTGTGTTCCGGTGTGGCCGGCTTCTTAGCTGGTTCACTCGGCCTGTGTTCTGGTGTTGCCGGTTTCTTGTCCGGTTCACTCGGCTTATGTTCCGGTGTAACTGGCTTCTTGTCTGGTTCACTTGGCTTGTGTTCCGGTGTGGCCGGCTTCTTGTCCGGTTCACTTGGCTTGTGTTCTGGTGTGGCTGGCTTCTTGTCCGGTTCACTCGGCTTATGTTCCGGTGTAACTGGCTTCTTGTCTGGTTCACTTGGCTTGTGTTCCGGTGTGGCCGGCTTCTTGTCCGGTTCACTTGGCTTGTGTTCTGGTGTGGCTGGCTTCTTGTCCGGTTCACTTGGCTTGTGTTCTGGTGTTGCCGGTTTATCAGCCGTGTAGACGACATTGACAACTTGATCAGTTGAATTTGCCGAAACGTTGTTTTCAGCTTCAACTGTCTTTTGCGTTGACGTGTAGCCCTTCACAGTTGGCGATTCAACCGCGTTGTAGCTATCACTGCCACTTGGTTGCCAGTCAGTGTAAGTTACTTGACCCGTAACTTCGTTGACCGTTGCGCTCCGCGTGAACGTGATCGTTTGCGTTACGCTTGGGGCCAACTGTTTACCGTTCGCATCCACGTAATTGATCGTCCGGATAACCGTCTTCGTTAAGTCAAGCTTCTTCGGATTATTTTCCGGCGTGTAATCGCTTGTCTTTTCCGTAAACTTGATCGTGAAGTGTTGAGTTACTCCATCTTCGCCAAAGATTTGTCCGTTTGTTGGATAATCATTGCTTACCAATTGGTAACCTTCACTTTCGTACTTATCAATTACTGCTTGCGGATCGTAGCTTGATGTTGAACCGTATGGGCCGGTCAATGTTGCGGTTGACAATACTTTGCCGGTCGTTTCATCAACATACGTTACCGTTGCCGTTTCCTTATTTGCCGTGTAAACAACGTTCGTTACGGTGTTCGTTGCCGTTGCTGGAACGTTATTGACCGCGCCAACTTGGTTCGTACTTGGCGTGTAACCTTTGACAACTGGTGATTCAACTGCGTTGTAATCATCGTTGCCGCTTGGTTGCCAATCAGTGTAAGTTACTTGACCTGTAACTTCGTTGACCGTTGCGGTCCGCGTAAACGTGATCGTTTGCGTTACGCTTGGGGCCAACTGTTTACCGTTGGCGTCCACGTAATTGATCGTCCGGGTAATCGTCTTCGTTAAGTCAAGCTTCTTCGGATTATTTTCCGGTGTATAGTTCGTTGTCTTTTCCTTTAATTGAATGATGTAGTGTTGAACTACCCCATTTTGACCAAAGACTTCGCCATTTGCTGGATAATCACTCTTTACAAATTGATAGCCTTCGCTTTCATACTTATCGATCACTGCTTGTGGATCATAATCTGAAGCTGTTCCAAAATCACCCGTCAAATCATCGGTTGATAACACTTTTCCAGTTGTGATATCAACATATGAAACCGTCGCCTTTTCTTTATCAAGATCGTACGTAACGGTTTGCGTGATATTCGGATGATTTTCAGCAACGTTATCCACCGCACCGACCGTTTGGATATTCGGGGTGTAGTCCCGAACCTTTGGTGAAACAACCGGAGCAAAGTTATCTGAGCCTTCAACCGTCCACGGTGAATATGTGATTTGGTGAGTTACTTCATCCACCGTTGCGGTCCGACCAAACGTGATCGTTTCGATCTTGCTTGGTGCAGCTTGATCACCGTTTGCAAATTGATACTTGATCGTCCGCGTGATCTTATGACTCAATGTCAAGCCCATTGGATCATTATCCGGCGTCATAGTTTCAACCTTATGCTTCAACGTGATCGTGTAGTTCTTCACCGTTCCATCCTGGTCAAAAACGACTCCGCCTTGTGGATAGTTATCGCTAACAACTTCATAGCCTTGATTTTCAAGCTGCTTGATCGTTGCGGCTGGACTGTAATCTGACGTTGAACCGTATGGGCCCGTCAAATCAGTAACTGAAATTGTTTTGCCCGTTGTTGCATCCACAAATGTGACCGTTGCCTTTTCTTCATTTGGTGTATAAACAACGTTCTTCACAATGTTACTTGCATTCGCAGCCACGTTATTCACAGCTCCAACTTGAGCAACACTTGGAGTGTAACCTGTAATTGCTGGTGAATCCACGGCTGGGAAATCATCATTGCCAGTTGGCGTCCATGCGCCGTAAGTTACCTTACCCGTAACTTGGTCTTTGGTTGCTGTCCGCGTGAATGTTACCTTGTTCGTTACGCTTTGAGCGGCTGTTTTACCATTAGCGTAAGTGTAAGTAATCGTTTCACTGACAGTCTTCGTTAAGTCTGCAACATTATCTGGATTGCTTGTTGTTGAATCGCTTGTTACTTTGTGTTTCAAGTGAACAACATACTTATTCACATGTCCTGGGTTGTTGAAGACTTCACCGTTTGCCGGATAGTCATCGCTGACTAATTGGTATCCATGATTTTCAAAGTTCTTGATTTGACCTTGAATATCGTAGTTGGCCTTTGAGCCGTATGCTCCTGTCAAAGTTTGTTTGTTCAAAACTTTACCAGTCGTGTCATCAATGTACGTTACCGTTGCTGTTTCTTGGTCAGCAGTATACGTGACAACTGTTGTTTGATCAGCACTTGTTGGGGTAACTTGCACTGGACCAACAACTGATTGACTTGGCGTATATCCTGTAATCGTTGGTGAATCAACGGCTGGGAAGTCATTGCTTGCAGCTGTCCAGTCACTATACGTTACTTTGCCCGTAACATCGTCTTTCGTTGCTGTCCGGGTGTATGTGATTTGAGCAGTATGCGGCTGACTGGCAGTTGTGCCGTCAGCATATTGATACTTGATCGTTTGGGTGATCGTGTGACTCAAATCTAAGTGATCCGGATTATTCGTTGCGGTTTCCGTGGTCGTCTTGTGCTTCAAGTGGATCGTGAAGGTTTGCACCTTTCCATCTTGGTTGAAGACCACTCCACCTTGTGGATAATCATCACTGACAACTTCATAGCCTTGGCCTTCAAGTTGCTTGATCGTTGCGGCTGGACTGTAACTTGAAGTTGTGTCGTATGCGCCAGTCAAGTTTGCAACCGTAATCGTCTTGCCGGTCGTATCGTCAATATACGTTACCGTTGCCTTTTCTTGATTTGGAGTATATGTCACCGTTGTGGTGTAATCTGGGGTAGCTTCACTCACGTTGTTGATTGCATTCACAACGCTTTGACTTGGTGTATAACCTGTGATTGCTGGACTGTTAACTGCTGGGAAGTTTGTCCCGTCAACTGGCGTCCATGCCCCATAAGTTACTTTCCCCGTAACATCGTCTTTCGTTGCATCCCGATGGAATGTTAACGTAACCGTCTTACTTGGAGCGGCTTCTTTGCCGTTACTGTATACGTACTTGATCGTTTCTGTAACGGTATGATTCAAGTCTAAGCCGGTTGGGTTGTTATCGTCCTTGTGCTTCAAGTAGATATTGTAGTTCATAACCGTTCCGTCTTGACTGAAGGTTGCGCCGCCTTGTGGATAAGAATTATCAACAAGTTGATATCCTTGATTTTCGTAATCTTGGATCTGTTGTTGCGGATCGTAGTTGGCCTTCGTGTTGTATGCGCCGGTCAAGGTTACGACTTGCAATGTCTTGCCTGTTGTTTGGTCAATATACGTTACCGTAATCTTTTCCTTATTTGGAGTGTAAACAACGGTTTGGGTTGAATTTTGGTCACCTGGTTTAACCGCAATTGCTGCTGTTTGAGCAACACTTGGAGTGTAACCTGTAATCGTTGGTGAAACTTCTTGAGGGAAGTTGCTGATTGCCGGTGTCCATGGAGTGTACGTAATCACGCCGGTTACATTGTTCTTCGTTGCGTCCCGCGTAAACGTTACACTTGCCGTCTTTGAATCTGCCGCCGTTGTTCCATCTTGATATTGATACTTAACGGTATGCGTTACCGTATCGGTCAAATCAAGGTTGGCTGGATTATTACTTGGGGTATATTGCGTTGTTGTTTCGGTTAAGTGAATTTGGTAAACCTGTTGCTTGCCGTCTTCACCAAAGATTGCCCCGTTTGCTGGGTAATCATTGCTTACTAATTTATATCCTTGCTTTTCATAGCTTTGGATCTGACTATCTGGGTCATAATCCGACTTCGAGTTGTATGCTCCGCTCAATGAAACGGTCTTGATCACCTGACCAGTTGTATCGTCAATGTATTGAACACTTGCTGTTTCCTGGTTTGGAGTATACGTTACCGTGACATTGTCCGCCGGAGTATTAACGTTAACTCCTGTAACTGCCGAAACGACCTTTTTATCTGGGGTGTAACCCGTAATTGCCGGTGAATTAACTGCTGGGAAACTTGTCTTCCCGCTTGTCCAAGGAGTGTAGGTAATTGCGCCGGTTACTTGATCCTTCGTTGCGGTCCGCGTAAAGGTAATTGAACTCTTCTTCGTTGGTGCAGCCTGCTTACCATTGCTGTATACATAGGTAATTGTTTGCGTAACTGTCTTCGCTTGGGTTGATTGGGTCGTCTTATGCGTCAATCCAATCGTGAAGTTTTGAACCTTGCCGTCTTCGTCAAAGTCCACTCCATTTGCAGGATAGTTATCGCTTGAAACTTCGTAACCTTGGGCTTCATATTGTTGAATGACACTTTGCGGGTTGTATGAATCCGTTGTTCCATATGCGCCCGTTAAGGTTACGGTTTGCAATGTCTTGCCGGTTGTTTCATCAACAAATGTAACCGTCGCCTTTTCTTGGTTTGGTGAATAAGTTACCGTTTGAACATTGTTTGCAGATGTTCCCGTCAAATTATCCACAGCAGTTGTTGCTGGCGGATTTGGAGTATAACCCGTGATCGTTGGTGAAACAACTGATGGGAATGAGTTGCTTCCCGTTGTTGTCCAGTTTGTGTAGCCCACAATCTTGCCCGTAACGTTATCCTTCGTTGCGGTCCGCGTGAAGGTAATTGAAGTTGTCTTGGTTGGCGCAGCTTGTTTACCTGTATTGTAAACGTACTTGATCGTTTGCGTTACCGTGTTGTTGAGATCAAGGCCATCCGGGTTATTTGTTGGCGTTTCAGTTGTATAAGTGTGTTTCAAATGAACCGTAAAGTGTTGCACTTCACCGTTTTCATCGAACTTAACTCCGCCATTTGGATAATTATTGCTTACAAGTTGGTAACCTGCTTTTTCAAGCGTACTGATTTCAGATGCCGTTGAATAATCTGAAGTTGAGCCGAATGCCCCGGTCAACGTAACCGTCTTGATCGTTTGGTTCGTTGTATCATCAACGTACGTTACCGTTGCCGTTTCTTCATTTGGCGTGTACGTAATCGTTTGTGAGCTATTAGCACTTGTAGCTGTTACCCCTGAAACTGCCGTACTTGAAGTTGCACTCGGGGTGTAACCGGCAATTGCTGGCGTCGTCACTGAACTAAAGGTTCCAGATGCTGGACCCCAGTTGCTGTATGTGATCGTTCCCGTAACGTTATCTTTCGTTGCGGTCCGTGTAAAGGTGATCTTTTGCGTATTATCCGGTTGAGCTTGACCGCCGGTACTGTATACGTAGTGAACCGTATGCGTAACCGTATTGCTTAAATCAAGACCAGCTGGGTTATTCGTTGAAGTATACGTTGTTGTTCCGTGCTTCAAGGTAACCGTGTAAGTTGGAGTTACGCCATCTTGACTGAATGTAATTCCGTTAGCTGGAACGCCATTGTTTACAAGAACGTATCCTTGCTTTTCATAACCTTGAATTACAGATGTTGGGTCGTATGCAGTTGTCCCGTCATAAACCCCATTGACCGTTACGGTTTGAAGCGTCTTGCCGGTTGTTTGATCAACGTACTTCACCGTTGCCGTTTCCTTATTTGGGGTATACGTAATCGTTTGAACGTTATCCGGCGTACTTTCAGTTACATTATTAACTGCCGTTGAAGCCGTTGCACTTGGAGTATAGCCAGTAATCGTTGGTGATTTGACTGCTGGGAAATCATCGCTTGAGCTTGCAACCGTCCATGGCGTATACGTGATTGCCCCGGTAACTTCATCTTTCGTTGCCGTCCGATTGAATGTAATTGAAGCTGTTGCGTCTGGAGCAGCTTGCTTTCCATTACTGTATACGTAATGAATCGTTTGCGTTACTGTATGCTTCAAATCAAGTCCATCTGAATTTGAAGGCGTAAAGGTTTCTGTTGCTTCTTTCAAGTGAACTTGGTAGTTTTGTACAACGCCGTCTTTGCCGAAAACTGCTCCGTTTGTCGGGTAATCATCGCTGACTAATTGATAACCTTGCTTTTCATATGAGTCGATCGTGGCTTGCGGATCATAATTTGAATCCGTGTTATAAGCCCCCGTCAACGTTTCGGTTGATAACGTCTTTCCGGTCGTATCGTCAATAAACGTTACAGTTGCCTTTTCTTGGTTTGGCGTATACGTAACCGTGACCGTTGAATTTGAGTCCGTTGCTGCTACTGGTGATGCTGCCACTTGGGTTTGGCTTGCAGTGTAGCCCGTAATTGTTGGGGACGTTACGGCCGGGTATTCAGCGTTGCCCGTACTTGTCCATGCAGTATAGGTAACCTTGCCCGTGACGTTATCCTTCGTTGCCGTCCGGGTAAACGTTACGGAATTCGTTACTGGGTTAGCTGCTTGTGAACCGTTTTGATATTGGTAATTAATCGTCCGGCTAACCGTCTTTGTCAAATCAAGGTTATCAGGATTGCTTGATGGGGTTTCAGTTGTTGTCCCGTGTTTCAAAACAATTTGGTAAACCTGATTTGAGCCATTTGTAAATGTAATTTGATTATTCTTAACACCGTTTGAAACTAACTGATAACCCTTAGCTTCAAGCGCTTTGATTTCACTTGTTGGATCATAACTGACGGTTTGACCAAATACACCATTAACGGTGTCAGTCTTAATAATCGAATTATTGTCCGTTTGATCAATGTATTCGATTTTTGCTGATTCGTCATTGGCGTTATACGTAATTGTTTGCGTGTTATTGCTTGCACCTGGAGCAACCGTAACTGCCGTTGATGAAGTTGCACTTGGCGTGTAACCTGCAATCGTTGGGGATGTTACGGCTGGGAAACTCCCGCTTGCCGGGGTCCAAGCGCCGTAAGTTACTTGCTTTGTTACGTGGTCGTATGAAGCACTCCGGGTAAATGTAACCGCCGTTGTCTTCGTTGGAGCAGCTATTTGCCCCGCTTTTCCTGTATTTGAACCGTAAACATAGTTGATCGTTTGGTTAACTGTGCTTGATAATCCAGCAACGTTATCTGGGTTATTGGTTGTTGTATCTTGTGTAATATTGTGCTTCAAAACAATCGTAAAGGTTGGGTCAGCCCCATCCTGATTGAAGGTATAACCATCCGTCGGGTATCCGTTTGAAACTAAAAGATATCCTTGCTTTTCATATGATTCAATTTCACTTTCAGGAGAATACGATGACTTGGTATCATAGGCTCCCGTTTCTGTAACTGTATCTAAAACTTTATTGTTTTCTGTTTGATCAACAAACTTAACCGTAAACTTCTCCTGATTTGGATTGTACGTTACGGTAACCGTTGAGTTGGTTGAACTTGGGGTAATGTTGCTTTGAGCAGCCACCGTTGCTTGATCAGGCGTATACCCCGTGATCGTTGGGGATGTTACGGCTGGGTATTGACCCGTTGTTGGCGTCCATGCCCCGTATGAAATTACCTGGTGCGTTACTTGGTCAACCGTTGCGGTCCGCGTAAATGTAACTGTCTTGGTTACTGAGTCAGCAGCCTTTGTCTCGGCTAATGAGCCAGCATCCTTGCCGTAAACATAGTTGATCGTTTCACTGACCGTCTTTTGCAGATCATCAGTTGGCAAATTATCTGGATTGCTTGAAACCGAATCCGTCCGGGTCGCATGCTTCAAAACGATCTTATATGTTGGCGTTGTGCCATCATAGTTAAAGTCGATTCCTCCAACGGGAAGGTTATCACTGACAAGTTGGTATCCTTGTTGGATATACTTCATCAATGTTGGAGCCGGGTTATAACTGCTTTGAGTTCCATAATTCCCCGTTAAGGTTACTGATGACAATACCTTGCCCGTTGTTTCATCGTAGTATTGGACAATTGCGGTTTCCTTATTCGGTGTATACGTGATGGTTTGCGTATTGTTTTCCGGATTATCTGGATTGACCGTAACTGCCGTACTTTCAGTTGCACTTGGAGTGTAACCCGTGATCTTCGGTGAAGCAACTTGAGGAAATACTGAACTAGCCGGGGTCCATGCACCATTTGTGACGACTCCAGTAACATTATTCTTTTCAGTTGGCCGCGTGAATGTGATCGTTGTTTCATGCGGATCAGCAATTTGATTGCCGTTTTGGTCAACATAGTTGATTGTTTGCTTTACCGTTTCGGTTTGCGTTGAATCCGTAACCCCTTCTGTAAAGTCGACCGTGTATGTTGATGCACTCTTACCAAAGGTAATGCCAGTTGATGGGAATCCATCCTTAACCAAGACATAACCTTTTGATTCTAATTGACTGATTGCACTCTTCGTTGAGTAATCAGATGTCGAACCATAATTTCCTTTTAATGTAACTGATGTAATTAATTGACCAGTTGTATCGTCAACGTATTTAACCGTAACTGATTCTTGAATCGGGGTATAAATGACCGTTGTTGGTGCGATCGTGTCGCCTTCTTCAACGTCCGTTACCGCAGGAACAACGCTGACCGATGCCGTGTAACCTGTAATCGTTGGCGATGTTACGGCTGGAAATTCATTCGTTGATGAAGTCCATTGACCATAAGTATATTGGTTCGTTACATTATCACGCGTTGCTGTCCGGCTAAACGTGATCGTTGCGGTGTGCGGCGTTGCTGCTTGTTTCCCGTTAGAATATTGATAATTGATCGTTTGGGTAACCGTTGACGTTTGCGTCGTTGTAGTCGTTCCGTGAGTAAAGTAAATGTTGAATGTTTGCGTACTTTCGTTAAATTCAATCGTTGCTCCGCTTGGAACATCACTCTTCGCTTTATCAAGGACGTACCCGTTATCTTCAAATCCCGCAATGTACTTTTGCACATCGTTTGGAATCGTTGTTCCGTGGTCTCCGCTTTGGGTTGTTGTATAAACTAACTTGCCGCCATCAGTTTCATCGTAATAATTAAAGACAACTGTCCCTTGAATCGGGGTGTAAACGATCGTCTTTGAAATATTAGCGGTCGTTGCTGAAACGTTTGTGATCATCGGCACTTGCGATTCATTTGGGGTGTAACCCGCAATTTCCGGTGCGTCAACGGCTGGAAAATCAACCTTGCCGCCAACCGGTTGCCATGCAGTATACGTCCCGTTGCCATTCTTTGTCCGGGTAAACGTAATTGTTGCCGTATACGGAGCCTTTAATTGATTTCCATTTTCGTCAACAAAGTAAACGGTTTCCGTAACCGTTGTCTTCGTATCTGATTGCGGTGTTTGAGTTCCGCCATTCTTCGTGTAAATAATTGTTTCCGTTGAATCCGCACTATCAGATGAAATTGGAACTACTCCGCTTTCTGCCTTGCTTGGCGTGTATCCCGCAATCGTCGGTGATTTCACTGACGGAAATTCAGCTGGGTTAGTGGTTGTCTTCCAATTTGAATATGAAATTGCCCCTGTAACGTTATCCTTTGTCGCTATCCGCGTATACGTAATTGTTTGGACAACACTTTGAGCTGCTTGTGATCCATCAGCATAAATATATTTAATCGTGTTCTTAATTGTTTTTGTCAGATTTGGCGAATCTGGCGGAAGAACAGTCGATGTATGTGTCAAATCAACTTCGTAGCTTTGGCTATCTGAATTAGTGAACACTAACCCCGTTGACGGAATCGTACTCCGTTCAACCTTATAGCCTTCTTTTTCGTACTGAGCAATTACGCTTTGATAATCATAGTCTGGTTTAGTGCCGTAACCACCTTGAAGAACCTTCGTTGACAACACTTTGCCTTCATCGGCATCGTAATACGTAATTGTCATTGATTCTTGGTTCGGATTATACGTAACTGTTTGGTTATCACTGCCACCCGGCGTTGCCGTTACGGCTGGAACCGTAACTTGGCTTGGGGTATAACCCGCAATCGTCGGTGATGTTACAGCTGGTAAACTCGTTGAGTCGCTGGTTGTCCAGTTGCCAACTGTTTGTTCACCCGTAACTTCGTCAGTTTTTACTGTCCGGGTAAAGGTTACGGTTGTAGTCTTCGTCGGCTCTGCTTGATTACCGTTGGCATATTGATATTTAATTGTTTGAGTATAAGTTGATGTTTGGGTTGTTGTGTCAATTTTATGAGTTAAATAAACGTTATATGACGTCGATGATCCATATGAAAGAACTCCATTTGCCGGTAAATTTGATTTTGAAATCTGATACCCTGAAAGATTTTGATTGACAAATTGTTGAGCGTTGTAATCAACACTTGAACCGTATGCTACCTTAACATTATCTGTATCAACAATTGTCCCTTCTGCCGAATCAATATAATTTACCGTGACTGTTTGCACATTTGGAGCATACGTATACGTTACCGTTTGTGATTCTGATGAAACCAGTCCCGATGAATTGGCAGGCGTTTTAACCAAATGGTATCCCTTAAAACTTTCTGCACTTGTTGAATACGTATCGCCAACATATGGGGTGGAATCAGAATCACCTGTCGGAGCCGTATATTCTGCTGTTCCAGTTCCTAATATTTTTCCGCTCTGAGTTACATACTTGACCGTTACCGCTCCACCCTGTTTTCGTACCGGTTGAAAAATCAAAGTATAATATGCCGTAATTTCATTATTAGACCCAGTTATTGTAATCGGTAAATCAGCAATATACTGGTACCCTTCGTTTTCAATTGTAGTAATTGTTGTTTCCAAATCAGATTCCACCTGGTAACCGTACATGTTCTTGTACCCTATCGATGCATGCACTGCTTCCCCAGACGTGGTAACAAAATAAATCGTCCAATCGCCATAAGAACCCTCATTTGCATCCAAAACTGAATTGTGTGAACGAACCCGCGCAACATCTTCCGCTTTAACTGCATTTTTCAGGGTCGCTTCAGTATCATTTGCTTGGTCTTCTTCATCATTCTTCCGGTTAGCGATCACTGGCGTACTTTGAACAAGCTTTGTTCCGGCATTGGCACCTAAAACAGAATCTTCCTTGTTTGTGAGATCACTTGCCAATGCTTTATCAGCCGTTACGCCAGCAATCTTGCCCATTGAACTTGCAGTTGAAGCACTTGAAGAATGCTCTGCGCTCTTCTTTGAAGCGCCAACTGAACTTGATGAACCTTGAACGCTTGAAGAGTGCACTGAAGAAGCTTCTTCACTTGATGAAGATGCTTGCTTGCTGCTTGATGATTTCACAGCTGATGATTGTTTGCTTGTTGATGAAGCTGAACTGATTGATGAGCTGCTTTGAACCGAACTTGAAACTGATGAATCAGTTTGAGATTGTGATTCGCGGCTTGAACTAATTGAACTTGATTTTTGACTAGCACTCGCTTCAATCACTGAACTTGCAACTGATTGCGGTTGCATGTGAATTGAAGAAAATGACCGTGCATTGATTTTTGACGCACTTGAAGAAGATACTTCTTCGACTTCTTCATTGCGGCTGCTTGATGAAATGTTTGCGGCCCGAACTGTGCTGACACCTGCCCCAATCCCTAATGATAAAAAGGTAATTGAAGATGCTACCCAAAATTTACCCTTTTTATATAACTTCACACGATTATAGCGATTTCCAATATAACTCTTACTCTTCATTTTATTCTCCCAATTAAATTTATATATATATCTTCTATCTACGTTAATTTAACCTTTATAACTACTCATTAGTTTTACATAGAAAATTATACCAGTTATTCGGGACAAGCCGAATCAAAAGCCTTTATATTTAGGCTTTTTTAATAATTTTTAAACTTTAAACAAAAAAGGAAATTTGATTTTCATCAAATTTCCTTAATCTTCAAACTTTAATCAAATCATTATTCTGACTGTCCCGTTTTTTGATTGAGCTGGCTTTGGTTATTTGCGACTTTTGACGACGCATTCTGGTTATTCTGATCTGATTGTTGATCATTTTCATTCTGATTTTGATTTTGCGTTGAATTTTGGTTTCCTTGCCCTGAAACTGTAATTTGAACATTAATCGAACTCGGACTAACCGCGATAATTCCATTTTGAATAGTATCAATCGGAACCGTCTTCGTCGTATTTGAGGTCACCCCGTTCACTGGAACAGCCACATTCAAGCTTTGCAAACGATTCAATGCTTGTTTCGTTCCGGTTACCGTCACGGTCTTTGTATCGGTCGACAAACTGTAATTTTTCGTATTATCGCCACCGCCACTGGCAACCAAGTGCACATTAACCTTTTTAGTTGCTGTTGCCGCATAAATCGGAACCGTCGCCTTAACCGTTGTCGGTTCAATTACAACGTTCAACGGTTTGCCATTTTCATCAAGCGCTTCAAGCGTTACGTTTTGAGTTACTGAATATTGAACGCCCTCCGGCAAACTAACATTGGCGACCACGTTTGTTACCGCGTTGATCGAGCTGCGCGAACCAATCACCTTTGCCCGTGAATAGTTGCTGGATGCAATTCCGGCAGCGTAGCCGTTACCGATCAAGGTTGAATCAAACCGGACTTGAATTGGGAAGGTTGCCGTTGCCTTCTTACTGATCGTAACCGTCACTTTTTCAGGTTGAACGTTCGCGCTCAATTCGTGACTAACACCTGAAACTTTTAACTTAACAGTGTGTTTTCCAGGCTTTAAGCCTTCCAAGTCAGCATACGCTTGAAAGTTTTTAGTATTTTCTGCCGTTTGAACAAGGGCTGCCGGACCGTTGATTTTAACCTTAACGTTTTCCGGATAACCTTCAACAAAATACTTGGAACTGACATTCACCTTCAATGGCACCGTGACCGTTGCTGACTTTTGGGTCGACAAGGTGGCTTTATTCGCTGCCCCATTCGTGTTTGCCCCGGTATCAGTTGTTACATACCCAAAGAGGAAGCATGCAAAAATCAAGGAAATAATGGAATATACAAATTTCGTGTTTGACAATTTACTGAATTTCAATGTTTCCGCCCCCTCTTATGAGCTGTATGGCCTGCTGCGTGACTGTTCCGGTTTGCCTTGCGGGCTTTCATCTTACTGAAGAACCGGACAAAGACATTCTTTTGCTTCTTCTCTTCTGCCGGAACTAATTCATTGTGTAACAACTTTAAATAATCTTGCCGGGTCAAGTTCCGAATCAATTCGTTGTTCTTCGTGATCGTAACTGCCCCGGTTTCTTCTGAAATAACGATCGTCAACGCATCCGTCACTTCACTGATTCCGACGGCTGCCCGGTGCCGCGTTCCTAATTCTTTTGGAATCAAATTACTTTCTGAAAGCGGCAAATATGCAGCTGCAACCGCAATCCGGTTATTCTTAATAATTACCGCGCCATCATGCAACGGCGTGTTCGGAATGAAGATGTTGATCAGCAATTCACCACTAACATCTGCATCCAACGGAATCCCCGTTTCAATGTAATCTTCAAGCCCGGTATTCATTTCAATCGTCATTAAAGCCCCGATCCGCCGTTTTGACATGTATTGAATCGCCTTATCAAGGGCTTGGATCATCTTTTCTTGGGCTTCATTTTGTTTCTTTTTATTATTAAAGAACAGCGACCCGCGTCCAAGATGCTCGAGGCCGCGCCGAATTTCCGGTTGGAAAATTACGATGATCGCAATAATTCCCCAGTTAATAATCTGGTCTGTGATCCACGAAACCGTCCGAAGTCCTAAATACCAACTGATCAATTTAATAACGATGATCACTAAAACGCCCTTGAAAAGCTGAACCGCCTTTGTCCCGCGTAAAAGCATCATCAATTTGTAAATTGCATACCAGACAACGCCAATATCTAACAAGTTAATAAAGTGCTGCCAGGTAAAAATACTGCTTAAAAATCCCATTTTGTCCTCCTCGTTCAGCGTATATATTGTAATTGTATCATGAAAATAATTTTAAGAAACCGCAACAAACAGTTAATTCTTATTAACTATTCGTTAAATTGATTTTTTTACCTGCAAAGCAATTCCAAAATTGGTACAATGGTAATAATACTTTTTGAACTTTCTTCGAGCCGAGGTGTTTTCAATGAATAAAAAAGTTCAATGGATCGTACGGCTGCTGTTTATCTTCTACATGCTGTACATTGGCGGCGTAATCGCGTCAGGCAAAGCATTATACAGTTTCCTGTTGCTGAATACTTTTCTGGCATACATTCCGATTGAAATTGGAATGCACATCAATGAAAAACAGCCCCACTGGTTGTTCGTCATCCTCTTTATTTTGTGGCTGTTATTTTATCCAAATGCCCCATACGTTTTAACTGACCTCTTCCACTTAGCAAAAATCAATCCTTACAATGCCGTTACCGGATTGATGGTCTTTAAACTTCGCATTTGGTGGCACTATGGTAACTTAGTATTCAGTGCTTTGATGTCCAGTCTTTTTGGTGTTTGGAGTCTTTCATGTGTCAGCAAGGTGATCGCCAAGCGGTTCAAAAAGAACAGTCCGTTTTTTGAAATTTCGATCGTTGGGATTTTGATCCTTGCTTCTTCGATTGGAGTTTACATCGGCCGGTTCTTACGGCTTCACACCGTCTACCTGTTCATGGATCCGCACGGCGTGATCAACGACTTAATTCAAATGTGGAATGTCCGCATGCTGGTCTTTGTCATCTTGATTGCGGTTTTCCAAGCATTGATTTGGTTGGTTATGAATATTTACCGCTCAACGTTTAATAAATTTGAAGAATAAAAAATAAGCTGTGATATAAAATCACAGCTTATTTTTTTAATCACGGTGCTTACCGTTTTTGTCTAATAATCCTTTACCTAACTTTTCAGAACCTAATTCAGTAAAGTCATAGTGAAGTTTAGCATTGTCGTTAAATTCATCAATTGCAAGTTGAATCAGCTTATCAATTAAGTCTGAATAACTGATTCCTGAAACTTCCCATAATTGAGGGTAAAGTGAAATATTGGTAAAGCCTGGCAAAGTATTTACTTCACCTAAGTATGGAACATCATTTTCATCAACTAAGAAGTCCATCCGGGCCAAACCACGGTTATCCAAGGCTTTAAATGCCTTAACTGACATTTCTTGGATTTCCTTTGTTAATTTTTCTGGTAAATCAACTGGAATCTTGAAGACGACACCTGAAGCATCAACGAACTTGTTGTTGTAGTCGTAGAATTCGTCCCCGTTGACATCAACCGCACCAAGCTTTGAGTACTTCGGATCGCGGTTCCCAAGAACTGAACATTCAACTTCCCGTGGATTCTTGATAGCTTCTTCGACCATTACCTTGTAGTCGTAACGGAAGGCTTCTTGAATTGCATCGTTGTATTCCTGTTCGGTCTTTACCTTGTTGATTCCGACTGAAGAACCTTGACGAGCAGGCTTAACGAACATGACGTCGCCCAATTCTTCCTTAGCCTTGCTGTACGGATATTCATCGACTGTTTCAGGCGTAACAACAAAGTACTTTGTGTTCCGAACACCGTACAATGTCAATAATTGCTTGGTTAAATCCTTATCAAATGAGTTAGCTGATGAAGCAATTCCGCTACCGATCCAAGGCTTGTTCAACAACCGGAAAAGCCCTTGAACCGTTCCGTCTTCACCCATGTTTCCGTGAATTACCGGATAGAAGACATCAACGTCCTTGACTTCAGATAAGTTTTGGATGTTTGCTAACGGATTTGAAAAATCAACGTCCTTCGTTGCTTCTGCAACTACTTCATCCTCTGGTTCGCCATTGAAAATCCGAAGAGAGTCTTTGTTACCAAGTAAGAAACCTTGCTTCGTAAACATGAAGACTGAAACTTCGTATTTGTCTTTGTCTAAAGCGTCATAAATGTTGTGAGCCGAACGCTTTGAAACGTCATGTTCAGATGAGTTTCCGCCAAAGAATAATGCAATATGTAATTTCTTTTTGCTATCCATTTACTTAATCACCTTTTGTTTAAAATTTTGTTCGTACATAACTTGAAACCTAAGTATAGCATAATTTATTATCATCTGCACCCAATTGCCCTTAAAAAAGACGAATTTCAGCCAGGCGTTTGTGCCGCTTGCTTTTCTTTAGAAATTCTTCGCGTGATTTTGCCATGGTTGCTTCAAACCGATGAAGGCTGTCAATATCCCATAACGGCATTGCGCGCTTTTTCCGGATAAATTCCTGATTTCCGATTGCCTGTTCGATTTTCATGACATCGTCGATTTTCGGACATTGACTGTGGTCAAGCATTCCGACCGGCCGCCCCTGTTTGAAGGCGTGTTGTAAAGCGGACTCTGTCTTCCCGTTTTGATCGGTTTCAACAACCACTAAACCATCAGCAAGACCGCTTTCCCATTCATCACGGGCTGCTAAGAATTGACGCCGGACAATCGCCCCCAGGCTGTAGGTTGACATTAATGCACCGCCGTTATCAATGATTTCTTGAGCAAAATCCTTATTCTCTTTCGGATAGATTGGCTGTTCCAAACTGTGACCTAAAATCGCAACCGTTGTTCCGCCAGCCTTCAATGCGCCGGTGTGGGCCGCCGTATTCGTTCCAACGGATAATCCGCTAACAACGGTCAGCCCATCCTTGGCAAACTGATATGCCATCCGTTCCGCCATTTTGTAACCAAGTTCCGTTGGCCGCCGGGTTCCGATAAAACCTACTGACGGTCCTTGAAGAGCCTTAACGTTTCCTTTGACGTAAATAATCAACGGATAATGATTCAAACTCCGCAAGTTATCCGGGTAATCTGCATCTTGATAATTCAAGATTTGAATTCCATAACTGCGAGTCTTTTCCATTAATTTCCGGGCATCCGCAAGCATGTTTTTCCATTTTTGATAATCCAGAGCGCCTTCGTTAATGCGCCGGTTAATCGTTGAATTACGGTGCATGTTCCGGAAGTTTTCCAAAATCAGCCGCGGCTTAACGGTATCAAAAAACTTCAACACCGTCTTCGGACCAACGCCCTTGATCATTTGCAAAGCTAAAATTAATTCTGTAAGTTGATCGCTATCCATTTTAATTCCTCTTATTCCATAAATTACTATTCTAAGTATAAAGGTTATCGAAATATTTTAGAAATTAAACGCATTAAAAAAGGTTGCGACCGAAGCCGCAACCTTCTTTATAATCGGGTTCCAAAACAAACGAGCTACTTGGAAGTTCGAAAACCTCCGAATCGACGCTGACGCGATTCGTTCGCTTTTCTGCTTCCACCACGCTCGTTTTGAACGTTTTGTCACACCTTAATTAAAATCTGAATTATTACTAAACATGTAACTCTTATGGTGATACCTCATCGACATGATCAGGCCGATCCCAATCATGTTCCCGATCAACGAAGATCCCCCTTGACTAATAAATGGTAATGGAATCCCCGTTAACGGAAGTAATCCGATACTCATTCCAATGTTTTCAAATACGTGGAATAAAATCATCATAATAACCCCGGTTGAAATGTATGCGTAAAATTCATTCCGGGTTTCAAATGTTACTTGAACCATTTGGAAAATCAACAACAGGTAAATGAAAATCAAGACACATCCACCAATAAAGCCAAAGTTTTCCCCGATAACCGAGAAAATCATATCAGATTCCCGAACAGGAACGTAAACGTTTGAAACGTTGAACCCTTTTCCAAATAACTGACCCGAACCAATGGCTTCAATACTCCGCCATAACTGGTAACTTGAACCGGTCGTGTTATTTTCAGGGTGCAACCAAGCATCGATCCGTTGGAATTGGTAGTTCTGGAATCCCAAGTGCAACAGTACTCCCCGGTTAAAGACCGCAAAGTAAATTGCGATTGCCCCAATAACGAAGAATGCCCCAAAGATTGGAACAATGATGCGCCATGAAATTCCGGAAATTAAAACCATTCCGCCGAAAATTGCTAAGAAAACCAACGTTGTCCCAAAGTCATTTTGAAGTTTTAACAAAATAACGATCGGCAATGTCCAGAGAAACATTTTACCAAGCAACTTCCAATCCGTTTCAATCGTATGCTCAGGATACAAGGAATTATGCTCGGCAATCACCCGCGCCAGCATCAGAATATACGCGGGTTTCATCACTTCAGACGGCTGGAAAGTCAATGATCCGATTGCAAACCAGCTTTTCGCCCCTGTTTGAGCCGCATACGAACGACTATACAGGAAAAGCAACAGGAACATCAGCGTGATTCCGATGCCGTAAGCAACCGGGGCCACTTTCCATAACTGCTCGGCGTCAAACTGCATGATGATCACGACCGCGATGATTCCGAACACATACCACATTGCCTGTGAGACTAACGTTTTAGTTACACTCGCATTACTTGTATCGTGCTTAACGGCAACGTAAATCGAAAGCATCCCGATTACGGCTAAAACAAGAACTGAGAAAATGATTCCCCAGTCGATCCGGTCATCATTACTTTTTACCCGCCGGTTATTTTTCGTATTACCCAATTTTAAAGCTCCTTTGCGTAATCATCCTATGAGTGTAAATGGTAATGACTGATCAAAATATTAACTGCTTCTGAATGGCTTTTCACACTGAACTTTTCGCCATCTGGAAGACTGGCAGTAAACTTATCATCTTCAGGTTTGACCGTTCCCAAAGACTTTTCACCTAATTTTAATTCAGCAACCGTTACCCCATTGATTACCTTTTCATCTTCAACTAATTCAATCGTTTTAGTTTTTTTTGACACACGCTTACCTCCTTAAAGTTATTTATTTAAATGTTCTTCATTGTAAAAGAAATTTTCATTGGGATCATCTTTCCAGCTTTCATTTCGCTGCAAGCTGAAATGATCTGGAACGGGATCATATCCACCCTTTACAAACGGATTACACCGTAAAATGCGCGCTGCAGCCATCAAGCCGCCTTTCAATGCTCCAAACTTTTGAATTGCCTGCAAAGCATAGTTCGAACATGTCGGGTAATACCGACAACTTGGCGGAAACAACGGTGAAATAAACCGTTGATACTGATGGATGATCCACGTAAAAATACGTTTAAACATTTCGATTATCTCTTTTGATTTTCGCTGCCAAGAATTTTTTCAAGCAAAATTCCCGTTCCGACAGCAACATCATCTAACGGTGTATCTGAAATATTAACCGGAATGTTTAAATTATCCATCAGTAATTGGTCCATGCCGTCAAGCAATGCACCGCCACCCGTCATCATGATTCCATGATCGATGATATCGGCTGCAAGTTCAGGCGGAATTACTCCTAAGACATCCTTTGCTGCTTCAACAACGTTCATCATGGTTTCATTCAACGTTGGTTCAACATCGTCAGACTTCAAGGTAATTGTCCGGGGCAGTCCTGAAACTGTATCCCGGCCACGAACATCGATTTCTTCATTCCGGTGTCCTGGAACAACCGTCCCAATTTCGATTTTTACCTTTTCAGCAGTCCGTTCACCAATTTGTAAATTATACTTCTTCTTTACAAAGTTTAAAATATCCATGTTCAACCGGTCACCGGCAATCTTCAATGATCGGCTGGCGACAATATCACCTAATGAAAGGAACGCAATATCACTTGTTCCCCCACCAATATCGATGACCATGTTTCCAAACGGTTTGAAGATATCTAAGCCAGCTCCAACAGCCGAAACTTTTGGTTCAAGTTCCAAATAAACCTGTCCGCCGCCAATTTTTTCAGCAACTTGGCGAATTGCCTTATGTTCAACGTCCGTTGTATTCGTTGGGCAGCAGATCATAATATTTGGTTTTGACATGAACCCCTTAACATTCAGCTTCTTAATGAAGTATGAAAGCATTTGTTCCGTAATATCAAAATCTGCGATCACTCCGTCTTTTAACGGGCGGATTGCCCGGATACTTCCCGGTGTTCGGCCAACCATTTGATAAGCTTCTGATCCAACAGCCAGAACCTTATTTGATTTTGAATTGACAGCTACTACTGAAGGTTCGTTTAATACAATTCCTTCACCTTGGATATTGATCAGCACATTGGCTGTACCCAAGTCAATCCCAATGTCTTTTGCCATAGCAATTCTCCTTTAATAATCATTACTCAAAATTAAGGATATATCTCGATTATTATACCATAGAATCATTTTTGAATTCACGTAAAATCAAGATAATTGTTAGTACCAAAAAAGGGACTGTTCCAAAATCCAGCCCCTTATTACTTAATAATTTGATTAATTTTTAACTTCGCTGTTGATTTTCATTTCGTTTCCGGTAATATCATTGACCCGCTTGATTTCTGCACCCAATGAAGCAAGCTTTTGATTAAAGTGCCAGTATCCCCGATCAAGATATTCCAAATGGGTTACTTGCGTGATGCCCTTTGCGATTAACCCAGCAAGGATCAACGCAGCAGCGGCCCGCAAGTCAGTTGCAGCAACTTCAGACCCGCTAAAGTTTGTTGGACCGTTCAAGACAGCGGCATTGCCTTCAACCTTAAAGTCGGCATTCATTCGCCGTAATTCTTCCAGGTGCATGAACCGGTTTTCAAAGACCGTTTCCGTTAATGTGCTTGTCCCATCAGCTGCTAATTGCGCAACACTGATTTGCGGTTGCATATCAGTTGGGAAACCGGGATGCGGCATTGTCTTCACGTCTGCTGGTTTAAGTTTTTCCGGTCCGATTACGCGAATACCGTCATCTTCCCGAATTATTTGCGCACCCATTTCTTCAAGTTTAGAAATTAATGGTTTATTGTGTTCTTCAACGGCATCTTTAATCAAAACATTCCCATTGGTGATTGCAGCGGCAACCATAAATGTTCCGGCTTCGATCCGATCTTGAACGACCGTGTGTTCAACCCCATGAAGGTGATCAACACCAACAACCTTGATCGTTTCTGTTCCAGCACCTGTTACGTGTGCCCCCATCTTATTTAAGAAGTTGGCAAGATCAACGATTTCAGGTTCCCGGGCAACGTTTTCAATGATCGTTGTTCCCTTGGCTAAGGTTGCGGCCATCATAATGTTTTGGGTTGCTCCAACACTTGGGAAGTCAAGATAGATGTTAGTACCCTTTAAACCATCCGTTGTGGCTTCGATATAACCATCGTTGCGAATGATTTTGGCACCCATTGCCTCTAACCCCTTCAAGTGCAGATCAATCGGCCGGGAACCAATTGCACAACCCCCAGGCATTGCAACCTTCGCATGTTTAACCCGTGCCAAAAGCGGTCCTAAAACAACGATTGAGGCCCGCATCTTTGAAACATATTTGAATGGTGCTTCGTATGATAGTTCATCGGTTGAGTCAACCGTAATTTCTTTTTGATCTTCATCAAATCCAACTTTAACATTTAAAAAGCGGATCACATTATTCATTGTAAATACATCTGATAAAATCGGGACGTTATGTAAAACCGTGCGGCCTTCAGTTGGAAGAATCGATGCAGCTAAAATTGGCAAAACCGCATTTTTTGCTCCTTCAATTTCAACCGTTCCATTTAACTTGTTTCCGCCGCGAACAATAATTTTTTCCAAGTCTAATCCTCCATTACAATAGATATCCTAAATTTCGTACACTATCGATGAAGTTTAGGAAAAACTGACTTACTAAAAAGCCCAGGGCCGTTGAAACCAAAATAAGAAACAGCCGAAACGTCCGTTGCCGTTCCTTATTGACATAGTAATCCAGGCGCAAATCGCGCAAGATCTTAAACGTAATCAGGATAAAAGTAAAGTTACTGATGATCGTCAGTAACGCATTTAATCCAATTTGTCTCATTAACCCCTCACCTCTCAGTTTGCAATTATAATATCATAGTTGTCCTTTAGATAACAATATTAATGATAAGTATATCTTGCATACCTAACTAATATACACCCTTTTATATCAAATAACATTAATTTTTAAATTAACTTAATATTCGTAATTAAATGATTAAATTATAGAAAAAGAGGCTATGACTTTCGTCATAACCTCTACGTTTAGTTAAAAGCTTAGTTTCATTAATGGCCTGAAATCTTGATCCGGTTTAAAGCCCGCTTCAATGAAATTTCAGCCCGCTTTAATTCTTTTACATCATGTTCATTTTGTGCCTTTTCGATCCGTTCTTTAGCCCGATCGCGTGCACGTTCTGCCCGTGATGTATCGATATTTTCTTTTCTTTCAGCTGCTGAAGCAACGATTGAAAGAACGTTATTTGAAAATTCTAAGAATCCACCGCCAATGGCAATTTCATCATATTGATCTTCTCCAGTCTTGACCCGCACTTCATCGATTGCCAATGAAGCTAACACAGGAGTATGGTTCGGCATAATTCCAAGTTCACCTTCAGCAGTCTTACAGATTGCCAAAGTAGTCTTGTTTTCATAAACTTCACCATCTGGAGTTACAACAGACACTGTTAATTCAGGTTTGTCACTCATTTGACGTTCCCTCCTTAAGCATTAGCTGCCAATTTCTTAGCTTTCTTTACAACATCTTCAATTGTTCCGACACTCCGAAATGCTTCTTCTGGAAGATCATCATACTTCCCTTCAAGAATTTCCTTGAATCCTTGAACGGTTTGTTCAACTGTTACGTATGATCCCGGGAATCCATTGAACTTAGCAGCAACGTGGAAGTTTTGTGATAAGAACAATTGGATCCGCCGTGCACGTGCAACAGTTAATTTTTCTTCATCAGATAATTCATCCATTCCAAGAATTGAAATGATATCTTGCAATTCACGATAACGTTGCAATACGTGTTGAACTTCGGTTGCTACTTGGTAATGTTCTTCACCAACAATTTCAGGAGCCAACGCACTTGAGGTTGAAGCAAGCGGGTCTACGGCTGGGTAAATCCCTTGTTGTGTCAATGAACGTTCCAAGTTAGTTGTGGCATCCAAGTGAGCGAAAGTGGTTGCTGGAGCAGGGTCAGTATAGTCATCGGCAGGAACATAAACCGCTTGAATTGAAGTGATTGAGCCCTTCTTAGTTGAAGTGATCCGTTCCTGTAATTGACCCATTTCAGTAGCTAAGGTTGGTTGGTAACCTACGGCTGAAGGAATCCGTCCAAGCAAGGCTGAAACTTCTGAACCAGCCTGAGTGAACCGAAAAATGTTATCGATGAAGAGCAAAACGTCTTGTCCTTCAACGTCACGGAAGTATTCAGCAATTGTTAAACCAGTCAAAGCAACCCGCATCCGGGCACCAGGTGGTTCGTTCATTTGACCGAATACCATGGCTGTTTTATCTAAAACGCCTGATTCCTTCATTTCAAAGTAAAGGTCGTTTCCTTCACGTGTCCGTTCACCAACACCGGTAAATACTGAGATTCCGCTGTGTTCTTCAGCAATGTTGTGAATTAACTCTTGAATTAAAACAGTCTTCCCAACACCGGCACCACCGAACAAACCAATCTTTCCACCTCTGATGTATGGAGCAAGCAAATCAATAACCTTGATCCCCGTTTCCAAAACTTCAGTCCCTGGATTCAATTGATCGTATGCTGGAGCATTGCGGTGAATTGGATCACGACGATGATCTTCACTAAATTTAGGACCGTTATCGATCGTGTCACCTAAAACGTTAAATACCCGTCCTAAAGTATCTTTACCAACTGGAACAGAAATTGATGAACCTGAGTCAATAACTTCTGCACCACGCTTCAACCCATCAGTTGAATCCATGGCAACCGTCCGCATAACTCCGTCCCCCAATTCAAGGGCAACTTCAAGAACCAAGTCTGAACCATCTTCACGTTTTACGTGAAGCGCGTTGTCAATTTCAGGTAAAGATTCATTTAGAGGAAATTCAACGTCAACAACAGGTCCGATAACTTGTACTACTTTACCAGAACTCATTCGTAATTCCTCCTAATTTTATTCTAAGGCAGCTTGAGCACCTGTAATTTCAGTAATTTCAGTTGTAATTGCACTCTGCCGTGCCCGGTTGTATTGCAATTGCAAGGTTGAAATAATGTCATCTGCGTTATCTGAAGCAGATTTCATGGCTGTTGAACTTGAAGCATGTTCGGATGTCTTGGCATCCAAAATTGCACCGTATACTAAGCTTTCAGCATATTGCGGCAAAACAACTTCCAAGATTGCATTTTGAGAAGGTTCAGCATCGTATGCTGGAGCTATTTGGCCTTCTTTAGCTTCTTCAAGTCCGTCATTTTCCAAATCACCAACATTTTCAGCAGTAATTGGAAGCATCTGTTCAGCACGAAATTCTGACGTTAAGGTGTTTACAAAGTGGTTGTAACAAACGTATAATTTGTCGAATGCTCCGCTTGTAAACATCGTAACGATTGCTTGAACAATTGGCCGAACTTCTTTAAATTTCGGCACATCATTAACACCTTGATATTCGTATCCGATGTTAAATCCGCGTTGTTTAAAGAAATCTGCACCAGTTGAACCGATTGCTAAGATCACAATGTCATCTTTCTTGTTGTCAGCTTTGCTTACGTTATCAATCAACGTCATTGTTTGTTTTAATACCGTACTGTTGTAGCTTCCAACTAAGCCCCGATCTGATGTGATCACAACAATTCCGACCTTCTTGACCGGACGTTGTTGCAACATTCCCAATGAACTCATCGGATCATCGCTCTTCTTTGATGAGCTGCTTACTGAGATACTATCTAATAAGTGTGATTTAGCAAGATGAGTGATTACACTCCGAATCTTGGCGGCATAGACTTGATAACTTGCTGTATGTCTTTGAATTTGATTCAATTTTACAGTTGATACCATTTGCATGGCATTTGTGATTTGTTGTGTTTTCTTGGTCGAATTGATCCGACGCTTAACACTTTGTAATGAACCAGCCATCAGCCTTCACCACCCTTTCTATTTGTTGCTTGCTTGGAAAGTATCAGCATAATCCTTGATTGCAGCATCAAGTTTTGCTGTATCTGGTAATTGACCAGTCTTCTTAATTTCGTCAAGCAAGTCTTTGTGATTATTGTCGAAGTAGTCAAACAATCCATCTTGGAACTTCGTAATATCATCGATCACAACTGAGTCTAAGAAGCCGTGAGTCAATGCATAAAGGATTACAACTTGTTTTTCAACAGGAAGTGGTTTATGTAACGGTTGCTTCAAAACTTCAATTGTCCGACGACCACGATTCAACTTAGCTTGCGTAGCTTCGTCCAAGTCAGAACCGAATTGAGTAAATGATTCCAATTCAGCATATGAAGCTAAGTCCAAACGTAGTGTTCCGGCAACTTTCTTCATGGCTTTGATCTGAGCGTCACCACCAACACGTGAAACCGAAGTTCCGGCATCGATCGCAGGACGAACCCCAGCATAGAACTTATCACTGTCCAAGAAAATCTGTCCATCAGTGATCGAAATAACGTTAGTTGGAATGTATGCTGAAACGTCCCCGGCTTTTGTTTCGATGAATGGCAAAGCAGTCATTGATCCGCCACCAAGTTCATCACTTAACTTAGCAGCCCGTTCGAGCAAACGTGAGTGCAGATAGAAAACGTCACCTGGGTAAGCTTCACGGCCAGGAGGTCTTCTCAAGATCAATGAAAGTTCACGATAAGCATCAGCCTGCTTTGTTAAATCATCATAAACGATCAAAACGTGTTTACCGTTGAACATGAATTCTTCACCCATTGCGGCTCCAGCATATGGAGCGATGTAAAGCATTGGAGCAGGTTCTGAAGGACCAGCTGAAACAACGATTGTGTAGTCCATTGCGCCAAACTTGCGTAATGTTTCAACTTGTTCGCGAACAGTTGATTCCTTCTGTCCAATCGCAACGTAGATACAAATCATATCTTGATCTTTTTGGTTTAAGATCGTATCGATTGCCAATGATGTCTTCCCAGTCTTCCGGTCACCGATAATCAATTCACGCTGGCCCCGACCAATCGGAACTAAAGCGTCGATCGCTTTGATCCCAGTTTGAAGTGGTTCTGAAACAGATTGCCGTTCCATAACACCCGGAGCTTTCCGTTCTACTGGACGTGTCTTATCGGTTTTAATTTCGCCTAATCCATCAATTGGTTGTCCTAATGGGTTTACGACCCGACCGATCAATGCGTCCCCAACAGGAACTTCCATGATCCGACCAGTCCGCTTAACAGTATCACCTTCGCGGATTCCCTTGTAGTCACCCAAAACAACGATCCCAACATCTGTTGATTCCAAGTTTTGAGCCATACCGAATACTCCATTTTGGAACTCTACCAATTCACCAGACAAGGCATTATCGAGACCGTTAGCACGAGCAATACCATCACCAACATAAGTAACAGTACCAACTTCATCAACAGATAATTCATCTTTATAATCTGCTAATTGTTTCTTAATAAGAGCACTGATTTCCTCAGCCTTAATGCTCATAAAAGTCTCACCTCTTTAACGTTTTAGTAACAGACGCTTGATCTTTTCAAGCTTCGTCTTAATTGAACCGTCATAAATATGACTTTCAGATTGCATGACAACCCCGCCAATGATCGATGGATCAACCCTTGCATCCAAGATGACTTGGTTTGCACCTTCAACCTCAGCAAACTTCTTTGCAAGAGTATTCTTTTGTTGATCATCTAATTCAACGGCTGTCCGTATAACGGCCCGAACGACTTTGCGGTCTTGATCATAAAATCTGTTAAATTCATCGATGATTGCTTCTAAGTTACTGATCCGCCGGTAGTCAAATAACATGTTGAGCAGATTAGAAACCAATGCTGAAGCATTTGCAGTTAACGCAGAAAGAGTATCTTTCTTTGCTTTCTCATCGATTTGCGGACTTGTCATAAAGTTAACAAATCCAGGTTCTTGATTTAAAGCTGCTTTTAATTCATTTAACTCAGCTGCCGTTTCAGCAAGTGAATTTTGATCTTGAGCAACTTCAAAAAGGGCATTGCCATAACGACGTGCAATTGTTGCATTATCTATTGCCATTTTGCTTTCCCAACCCTTCAATATATGAATCAACTAATTCCTTTTGACTTTCAGGTGTTAGTTCTTTTTGAATAATCTTCGAAGCAATTTCAATAGATAATTCAGCGACATCGTTCTTTACACTTGATAAAGCATCTTGCTTTTCTTGTTGAATATCTTTCTTGGCATTAACCTTCATTGTTTTAACTTCTTCATTTGCAGCATTTACAATTGAAGCTTTTTGTTGTTCACCGTTTTGTTTTGCGCGGTCAATGATTCCAGCGGCTTCTGTCCGTGAGTTTTCCAAAGCCGTTTGCCGTTTTGCAGCAAGGTCTTCAGCTTCTTTCCGGGCCTTTTCAGCAGAATCAATGTCGCTTGAAATCTTCGTTGCACGTTTATCCATCATCTTTGTGACAGGACCCCATGCAAAGTGCTTAACGATCAGCAACATGATAATGAACATAATAAGGTAGAAGAGGAAATCCCCCCATTGTACCCCTGCATCACCAAGTAAAAATGTCGAATACATCTATTGACACCTCCTATCCGTTATGGATTTCATGAAAGATCGTTATTTAACTAACAACATGAACGCAATAACGATTGCAATGATCGGGACAGCTTCGATCAAACCAACACCAATGAACATGTTTGTCCGTAATTGACCACTTAATTCTGGCTGACGAGCCATTGATTCCAACATCTTTGAAATAACCATTCCGTTACCAACACCAGTACCAATCGCAGCAAGTCCCGCAGCAATCCCTGCACCTAATAATGCTAAACCTGTCATAATATAATTCCTCCTTAAAATATCAGGCCTCTTTTTCGACCTTTTGTGAAATGTAAACCATTGCCAATGTTACAAAGACATAGGCTTGAATTGCTCCAATAAAGACGGAGAATCCTTGCCAAATCATTTCTAATGGCATTGCTGGGATAAATGTTAAAATCCCATGAGATTGAGCCATTTGGAAAACTAACTTAAGTAATACTTCACCAGCGTAGATGTTACCATAAAGACGAAGAGCAAGGGTAATGAAGTTTGTAAATTGCTCTAAAATCTTAATTGGAAACAGTACCGGCATTGGACTTAAAAATGTATTTTTGACATACCCTTTAAACCCAAAGCGGTTAACCCCAGCAATATGTGAAATAACAAGAACCATAAATGCCAACGTTAATGTCGTCATTGGCGAAGCAGTTGGACTCTTTATATATGTAACATCCCCAATTACAAACTGGATGATCAATCCTAATTGGTTAGCAACAAAAATAAATACAAAGAGTAAAAACGCAAGTAATCCATAGTTACTTCCCTGAGCACTCGGAATCGCTGACTTTACAATTCCGTTTGTAAAATCAACGATCCATTCGAGAATATTCTGCTTGCCGGTCGGCTTCATCTGCAGGTTGCGTGAAAGCCAAATTAAAACGGCACATACAATAATTGCTGTAACAAGTCCGGCGACACAGTTCCCGACGTTAAATGAGAGCCCGAATAGCTTGACAATTTTACTTCCGTCATCAAACACCAAGTCTCACCTCTTTCCAATTGTAATAAGGTTGAAAACATTACGGTCGAACCATAAAATGATTTCGATCCAAAGATGGACAATCTCTGAATACATTTTTCATCATACCACCATTTTTATTAAATACAAAACCAATTTAACGGCGTAACACCACCAATTAAACGTATTTTAAAAATTTAATGTAAACGTTTTATAAATATAAATGGTCATAAAAAAGTCGCGGTATAATCACATTTTGATTTTCTTAAACTTTATTAATAGAATTTATAGATTAATTAACAACTATAATATTCAGCTATTATTTTGTTCCAAAGAGCCGATCGCCGGCATCCCCTAATCCGGGAACAATGTAGCCATTTTCGTTTAAGTGATCATCCAATGCAGCAGCGTAAACGTCGATGTCCGGGTGAGCTTCCCGCAAAGCTTTGACCCCTTCTGGAGCAGCAACTAAGCAGACAAACCGAATCGATTTAGCTCCCCGCTTCTTCAATGCATCAACGGCTGCAATGGCTGAACCGCCAGTTGCTAACATTGGATCAACAATGATCATTTCCCGCTTATCAAGGTGATCTGGCATTTTAACAAAATATTCGTGCGGTTGAAGGGTTTCTTCATCCCGATACATTCCGATGTGACCGACCTTTGCGGCTGGTAATAATTCAAGAACGCCGTCGACCATCCCGAGTCCAGCCCGTAAAATTGGAACGACAACGACTTTTTTACCAGCTAACCGTTTTTCAACGGCCGTTGCAACTGGGGTTTCAACCTCAATATCTTCAAGCGGCATGTCACGGCAAACTTCGTAAACCATCAATTCGGCAATTTCGTTGACAACTTCCCGAAATTCCCGTGTTCCGCAATCCTTGTTTCGAATAATCGTTAATTTGTGTTGAATTAATGGGTGATCTAAAACTTCAAACTTTCCCATTTCAAACATCTCCTTTAATTTTTATTCAGTCCTATTTTATCGGATATTGAATAATTTTGCTACTCTAAACCCCAAGTTTGATTTCCGCTGGCTTTCTCCAAGCGGTTCATGTAAGCTTCCCCTAAACCGGTTGTTGGAAACTTTTGAACAAGGATCATTTTGGCATGTTCATCGTTATCTAAATGCCGGATACCTGCAAAAAATTCTTTGCTTGCTGATTGCACATCTTGGCCTAAGCTGAATTGAAGTTCAGCATTTGAAAGCGAAGCTAACACCTTATCCGTTGCCATTACCGCTACCTTTTGGCCCTGATTTTTAAGCCACTGATCAACTTGATCCCAATCTTGGTCATTAACCATCAAAACTTGAGCATCCGGATTATAATGCTTGTATTTGGCTGCCGGAGCCGCATCCTTGCTGTCCTTCAGTAAAACTTTCATTCCAAGGACATCTTCAATTTCTTTCGTACTGATTGCCCCTGGACGAATAATAATCGGCGTGTCCCCGCTTAAATCAATGATCGTTGATTCAACGCCGACTGCGGTTGGACCATCATCAACAATGCCCGCAATCTTGCCTTCCATATCATGAAAGACATGTTCAGCGGTCGTCGGACTAGGCTTTCCCGATGAATTGGCAGACGGACCAACGATTGGGGTTTCTGCCAATTCGATCATTTTCAATGTTACTTGATTATCGGGCATCCGAAAAGCAGCGGTTGGTAACCCGCCCGTAACGACTGGTGCTAACGCATGCGGCAAAGTTTTAAAAATCAGCGTCAACGGGCCTGGCCAAAATTGCTTGATCAGCTTTTGTCCCCATTCATTGATCTTCCCGACAAACCGTTCAACCATTGCCGTTGAACAAACCGTGACGTTTAATGGATTATCTGCCGGCCGGCCTTTAGCCTGAAAAACCCGGCGAACAGCCTTTTCGTTCGTTGCATCGGCTCCTAATCCATAAACGGTTTCAGTTGGAAATGCGATTAATTCTCCAAGTTGAATTTCTTTGGCTGCTTGCGCAACTTCATCTGGTTTATAAATTTTAGTAATTTCCATTCGTTTGATTTCCTTTCTTATAATTTGACCCGCACCATCCGGTCATGCTGATTGATATCTTGACGGGCTTCAACGTTTGCCTGCGGAAACTGTTTTTCAAAGATCTGTTTGACCGCTTGTCCTTGATGAAAACCGATTTCAAAGTACATTCGGGCATGCGGTTTTAAATTCGGGGTACATTCTGCAGCAATTCGCTGGTAAATTGCCAAACCGTGATGCGGTGCAAATAACGCAAGTTCCGGTTCGTGTTCTAAAACACTGCGATCCATGTACTTCCGTTCATCCTCAGCAATATACGGGGGATTCGAAACGATCACGTCATATTTGCCATCTACATCATTTAAAAGATCGCTTTGGACAAATTTGACGGATTCATTCAGCGCCGTTGCGTTCTGTTTGGCAACGGCCAACGCATCAGCCGAAATATCGCTTAACGTTACGTCCCAGGTTGGGCGTTGAGCTTTAAGGGCCAAGCCGATCGCCCCGGTACCGGTGCCAACATCCAGCAATTTGATCGGCTGCTCATCATAATCCGCTAAGATCCAATCAACCAATTCCTCTGTTTCCGGCCGCGGAATCAAGGTTGCCTCCGTTACTTTAAGCTGCGAGCCGTAAAAGGACGCCTTGCCCGTAAGGTATTGGGCCGGCCAGCCATCAACAAACTTTTGAACGTTTGTCTGATACTGCTGCCATTCCTCGTCCGGCATTAGATCGCGAAAATGCATCAGCAGTTGGGCTTCATTCCACCCCATCTGATCGCACAAAAGTAAATCAGCAGCGTCCGCTTCCAATCCGTGCGCTTCAATAAAAGAAAAAGCCCATTGACGGGCCTTAAAATAATTTACTGCATTATTCATTTTGCAATTTCTCCAATGCCTTAGTTTGATCATACAATACTAACGCATCAATAATGTCATCTAAATCACCGTTCATGATCTTATCCAGCTTATTCAATGTTAATCCGATTCGGTGATCCGTAACCCGGTTTTGCGGGTAATTATATGTCCGAATTCGTTCTGACCGGTCACCAGTCCCAATGGCTGACTTCCGGTTTTCATCGTATTCACTTTGTTCTTGGGTCTTGTAGTAATCATAAACCCGGGCCTTCAAAATCTGCATTGCCTTTTCCCGGTTTTGTTGCTGTGAACGTTGGTCTTGCATCGAAACTACGATCCCGGTTGGCAAGTGCGTCATCCGAACAGCTGATGAAGTCTTGTTGATGTGCTGACCACCAGCCCCTGATGACCGGAAAACATCGACCCGAATATCCTTAGGATCAATTTCGATTTCAACGTCTTCTTCTTCCGGCATTACTCCGACCGTTGCGGTTGAAGTGTGGACCCGGCCAGCTGATTCAGTAACGGGAACCCGTTGAACCCGGTGAGCGCCGCTTTCATATTTTAATTTTGAATAAACGTTTTTCCCGTTAATCAGCAATACGACTTGCTTGAATCCGCCGACTTCGGTTGGAGTTTTATCAACGATTTGAACTGACCAGCCTTGTTTTTCAGCATAGCGGGTGTACATGTTGTATAAATCTGCTGCAAACAAACTTGCTTCGTCCCCGCCGGCAGCTCCCCGGATTTCCATGATGATGTTCTTTTCATCATTCGGGTCTTTGGGAATCAAAAGAATCTTGATTTCTTCTTCAAGCTTTTCCTTTTCCGCCTTTGAATCTGCCAATTCATCCTTGACCATTGATGCCATTTCTTCATCATCTAAGCCGGCATTCAACATTTCCTCATCATCTTTGATCTGCTGCGTAACCTTCTTATACTGGTTGTACTTTTCAACGGTTTCGCGCAAATCGGCCATTTCCTTTGAAAGCTTGGTGAACCGTTGCGTATCAGCAATTACATCCGGATCAGAAAGCAATTCGCCCAGCTCTTCGTAACGGTCTTCAAGCATTTGTAAACGATCAAATAACTTATCCATCTTGTCCTCCATTAAATATTATTCTTCAATATCTTTGCGGATCTCTTCCAGCGGCGGGTTAACGTAGTGTTTCCGGCAAACCGGGAAATACGCTTCGTTACCGCCGATCATGATCTGCTCGCCGTCATAAACCGGCTTGCCATCATGGATTCGAAGGTTCATGGTTGCTTTTTTGGCACAGAACCAGCAAATGGTCTTCATTTCTTCGATCTTGTCAGCATACAGCAAAAGATATTCGGAGCCTTCAAACAACTGATTCCGGAAATCATTCTTTAAGCCAAACGTCATTACTGGAATCCCTAATTCATCAACGATTCGCGTCAATTCAATCACGTGATGTTTTTTCAAAAATTGGGCCTCATCAACTAACACACAGTCGATGTTCTGTTTCGAAGCCACAATTTTATACACATCCGTTTCATCAAAAATCGGAATTGCCGGCCGCCGTAACCCGATTCGGCTTGAGACATATCCGACTTCATCCCGGTTATCCAGCCCGCTTGTTAAAATCACAACGTGCTTGTGCTGTTCCTCATAGTTGTGAGCAACTTTAAGGATTTCAATCGTTTTGCCGCTGTTCATTGCGCCATAACGGAAAAAAAGCTGTGCCATAAACCCATCTCCATAAAAAAGTCTTTCTAAATAAGTATATACGATTTAAAGGCAAAATTCATTCCCTCACTTAAAATTTTCGGTGCTTTAATTATTAATTCGGACATTTATCGCAAATTCAGTTACAATAATTAACAATTTGCATTGACTTTTAGTCCTTTAAGGTTAAAATAGATTAACAATATCATCAAAACACAAATAATTATTGGAGGATCAGTAATGACGACCATCGATTTATGTATTAAAAGCAACCACGTTTTAAATGTCTTCTCCCGATTATTCGAACCAAATGTCCTCTGGATCAATGACGGCAAAATTATTGCCACCGGCGAATCATCGGCCTTCCATGCCCGGCGGACGCTTGATTATGCTGAGCAATACATCGTTCCCGGATTTATCGACGCTCACGTTCACATTGAAAGTTCCCTTTTAACGCCAAGTGAATTAGCCAAGGTAATTCTGCCGCAGGGAACAACGGGAATCTTCACCGATCCGCATGAAATTGCTAATGTTGCTGGGGCAAACGGCATTCAATACATGATCGATGACTCGCGGCAATCGCTGCTGGACGTTTACACAATGTTGCCTTCAAGTGTCCCATGTACTCCATTTGAAGACAGCGGTGCAACGTTGACTGCCAAAGAACTGAAACCATTTTATCAAGATCCAACTGTCCGCGGATTAGCCGAAGTGATGGATTATCCAGCAGTTTCATCAAACCAACCCGATATGATTACTAAGCTGAACGATTGCCTTCAAGCCGGTCGGCAAATCGACGGGCACGGTTCCGGTCTTTCACGGCATCAACTTGATGTTTACCGCCAGCATCAAATCACAACTGACCATGAAGCAACCACGATCCGCCAAATTCAAGAACGCATTAATGAAGGTTTTTACGTTTTCCTGCGCGAAGGAACCGTTGAACGCGACCTTGAAAATACCGTCGACGCAGTTAACGAATCAAATGCCAACCGGTTCGCATTTTGTACTGACGATAAATTAGTTGATTCGCTTTTAAATGAAGGCGGGATCAATGACTGCATTCGCAAAGCAATCCGACATGGTCTGCGGCCCGAAACAGCATACACAATGGCCAGCTTGAACGCTGCCCAAGCGCACCAAACACCTTTCATCGGCGCCCTCAATCCGAATTATCAAGCCGATATCGTTGTCTTAGACGATCCGTATGATGTTAAGATCCATCAAGTCATCAAAAAGGGGCACTTAATTTCAAACCATGATTTTAATACCGCACCCCTCTCCTTTGCGAAAAATACAATGAACTTTACGCTTTCTCAACCTGATCTCAAACTCCCGCTGAAGTTAGATACCGCCAATATCATTCAAGTAATTCCCAACCACATCGAAACCGAACACTTAGTCGAACCCGTTTCAATTCATAATGGCAGCTTCTGTCCTGATACTATCAAAGATCAACTTAAAATGGTCGTGGTTGAACGCCATCACAACACTGGCAAAGTCGGCAAAGCCATCGTGAAAGGTTTCAACCTGACTCACGGAGCAGTGGCATCCTCAATTGCGCACGATTCGCACAACATTATCGCGGTCGGAACAAATGATGCTGACTTATTGGCTGCGATTCAGCATCTTCAAAAAGTCGGCGGCGGAATTACCGTCTTTGCAAATCACCATGAATTAGCGACCTTGCCGCTTCAAATCGGTGGGTTGATGTCAAATCTTTCATACAAAGAGACCGCTCAAAAATTAAACGCGATCACCGCGGCTTACCAGTCAATCAGCCGCTCAATCGCTTTTAATCCATTTATTACCTTATCGTTCCTAGCATTACCAGTTATTCCCACCTTAAAATTAACGGCGCGCGGCCTTTATGACTTTGATCAGCAAAAATTCATTTCCGTTGAAGCCAATACAAATTAAGTTAAAGGATGTAAAAGTGAATTTCAGATTCTACTATGATAAAATGCAAATAGTATTTTAATTTTAGGAGATAGATCAATGGCACTTAAAAGTAAATTGGCAATTGCCGCCGGAAAATCTTCTTATTGGTTTTTGCATAATGTGATGCACGGCGGAACGTCGCTTCCGGGTAAGATCACGCTTGCAATCGATCCAGACGTTTTGAAGGAATTAGCAAAGGATTACGAAATCGTGATCGTTACCGGAACCAACGGGAAGACCCTGACAACAGCCCTCACGGTTAAAGTTCTTAAACAAAAATATCCGGAAATTTTAACCAATCCGAGCGGTTCAAACATGAAACAGGGAATCGTCAGCACATTTTTATCTGCTAAAAAAGTCAAGAACGGCAAAAAAATCGCTGTTTTGGAAACGGACGAAGCTAACGTGCCGATTATTTCACAGTACGTTGCCCCAACCGCCTTTGTTTTAACGAACATTTTCCGGGATCAGCTCGATCGGTTTGGCGAAATTTACACCACATATAACAAGATTCTTCAAGGAATCAAAATGCACCCGCAAGCTAAAATTATTGCGAACGGAGACGAACCGTTATTCCACAACTTGCAGGATCTGCCAAACCAAGTTGTTTACTTTGGTTTTGACAACCAGCCTGATCAAGACCAAAAGGCACCTGCTAATACAGATGGGGTATTGTGTCCAAAATGCGATCACATTTTACACTACTACAGTCGCAGTTACAGCAACTTAGGAAAATACTTCTGTCCCCACTGTGGATTTGAACGGCCAGAATTAACATACCGGATGAATCAGATTGTGGAGCAAACACCGCAGTCTTCGACCGTTAAAATCGATGATCACGAATTTACACTTCACATTGGCGGAACGTATAACATCTACAACGCGCTGGCTGCATATTCTGTCGGAGCTGAATTCGGATTGTTGCCGCACGAAATCACCAAGGCCCTTGACGCTGACGATAAAAACATCTTCGGCCGGCAAGAAGTTGTCCACGTTGGGGATAAAGACGTGACGATCATCCTTGTTAAAAACCCGGTCGGTCTTGACCAGGTATTGCAAATGATCAAAACGGACAAGAACCCGTTCTCCCTTGCCTTCCTGTTAAATGCAAACTATGCTGACGGAATCGACACCAGCTGGATTTGGGACGGCAGCTTTGAAGAATTGCCATTTGACCACATTCCGTCAGTGTTGACCGGTGGTGAACGGTATAAGGACATCACTTTCCGGATGCGCGTTGCTGGGGTTCCGGAAGAACATTTTGCCCAACGGCCAGACTTAAAAGAAGCCGTCAACTATATCAAGCAAATGCCGACAAAGCACGTTTACGTTTTAGCAACCTACACCGCAATGTTGCAGTTGCGGAAAATGCTTGCTGACGAAGGTTACATCAAAGGAGGAATGGAATAATGCAATATCATTTGAATTTAGCCCACCTCTATGGTGATTTGCTCAATACTTACAGTGACATTGGCAACATTTTGGTTTTGAAATACTATGCCAAGCAAATGGATACCGATATTGATGTTCAAATCATTTCTTTAGATGATGACTTTGATCCGGATAAATTCGACTTCGCCCTTTTCGGCGGCGGTCAAGATTATGAACAAACGATCGTTTCACGGGATTTGCCAAATAAGGCAGCGGCCATCAAAAAATTCATCAACGATGACAAACCAATGCTTGCGGTTTGCGGCGGTTATCAACTGCTTGGTCAATACTACATTGGCGCGGATGGCAAAAAGATTCCGGGCGTCGGTGCTTTGCCACACCGAACTGAAACCCAGATCAATAACCGGTTCATCGGCGATATCCGAATCAAAAATGAAGAAACCGGTGAAGAATACCATGGGTTTGAAAATCACAACGGGGTAACGTTCCTAGGCGAAGGCGAACGCCCTCTTGGAAAAGTGATTGAAGGTCATGGGAACAATGGACAAGATGGCTCAGAAGGTGCAATTTACAAGAATGTCTTTGGAACATACTTCCACGGACCAGTTCTTGCCCGGAACGGAAACCTTGCAAAGCGCTTCTTATTATTAGCCCTGAAAAAGAAATATCCTGATGCTGACTTTAGTCAACAAGAAGCATTAAAAATTAAACCAACATATTAAAAAAACGGTTGCGCTTATTGCGCAACCGTTTTTTTATGCCTTCGTAATATACACATATAATTCAGTTGTTGAAAACCCGATCGAATACTTGATACCGTGATTGATAATCGTTTTCGACGTTGTCTGGGTTTTATCCTGATTCTTCGTCTTGCTTTCAAATTCATGCATGACCTGCTTGCCATTAGCGCCCAAAGCTTGACTGAAAAGCGCAAACGCCGTACCGAATTGCTGTGCTTGAGCCTTATCCTTAAAACTTTTGACCGGGATCATCATTGTGGCCCCCATTAAGTCTCCGTTTTGCACATTCAACCGCAACGTATAAGCTGAATTATCCACGACATTGTGAATCCCGCTTAACTGCACCGGAAGTTGTTCATTTTTGGTTGTGGATTGCAACTGCTGAACTTTTTGTTCAACCTGTTGAACCTGCTTCATTTGCTGCATCAGTTGCGGATTCGGCGAACTTGACGCCTTCTTCAAGGCCGCCGCGGCTTTTAACGTCTGCACTTCTTGTGGAGATAACTTGCTCATGACAACCATTTGATTGTACTTTTGCACAATTTGCTGGTAATTGCCCAGTTTTTTCGCCGCATTCACCGTTACGGTTTGCTGCTGTTGCTGACCATCGTGAGCAGCCGTAATCTTCACTTTTTGTTGCCGATCACTTGCTGGAACCTGAATCACAAAGGTTTTGTCGCGAACCTTAACCCGCTGCTTTGTTCCATTATCAATTTGATAAGTAACAGTATTGTGATTAGCAGTATGGCCCTTCACAACCGCAACCATTTCATCCGGTGAATAAGTTTTCGCCGTAGTTGATAAGCTGACTTTGCTGCAGCCGGTTAGAAGCAATGAAAGCCCCGCGGTTAAAATTATTCCTAATTTTTTATGCATGTTCATTCCTCCTAATCCATTTGAATATTGCCTTCAAATTGTGAATTATACAAATCAGCGTAGAAACCGTTCTTCGCCAATAACTGGTTATGCGTTCCGGTTTCCACAATCGAGCCGTGATTCATCACAATAATGTTATCCGCATCTTGAATTGTTGATAACCGGTGGGCAACCACGAAACTTGTCCGGCCTTCAAGCAACTTGTTCATGGCGTGTTGAATCTGCAATTCAGTTCGCGTATCAACACTTGAGGTTGCTTCATCCAAAATCAAAATTTCCGGATCAGCCACAAATGCCCGCGCGATCGTCAACAACTGTCGTTGTCCTTGCGAAATGTTCGAAGCTGATTCATCCAAAACCGTTTGGTAACCATTTGGCAATTGTTCCACAAAATCATCCACATGCGCCGCCTTGGCAGCTGCCAGAACCTCTTCATCCGTTGCATCCTCACGGCCATACTTCAAGTTATCCCAAATCGTGCCTGAGAATAGCCATGTATCCTGCAAGACCATCGCAAAGTGAGAGCGTAATTCTTCACGTGTCATATCGCGCGTATCGACCCCGTTTAACCGAATCGAGCCGCCTTTAATATCATAGAACCGTTCAAGCAGGTTGATGATCGTTGTTTTCCCGGCCCCGGTTGGCCCGACGATCGCGGTCATATGCCCTTGTTTGACCGTCAAATTATAATTTTCCATCAAAATCGGCGCATTGTCGTAACCGAACTTCACGTGTTCAAATTCAATTAAGCCGGCCGGATTCTTTTCAACCGGTAAGCCAGATTTCGTTTCCTGCATATTCGGCTCATCCAAGACGCCGAAGACCCGTTCAGCCGAGGCAATCGTTAATTGAATCGTGTTTGCCAAGTTCGCTAACTGGGAAATCGGCTGCGAGAAGTTCGTCGTGTACTGCAACATCGCCTGCACATTTCCTAATGAAATCTGCCCACTGGTAACTTGAATTCCACCGACAATCGCAACGCAAACGTAAGTCAAGTTACTGATAAATGACATGATCGGCATCATAATTCCGGAAGCCATTTGAGCCCGCCACGATGCTTGGTATAAAGCTTCGTTTTCTTTTTCAAAATCATCGATCGTCTTTTGTTCCCGGTTAAAACTCTTGATCACGTTTTGCCCAGCGTAATTTTCTTCGATTGCCCCGTTCAAAATTCCGAGGTGCTTTTGTTGCGCACCGAAATTTTTCTGCGATTGCGGCGCAATAATGCCGATACAAATCATACTTAACGGCACTGAGCAAACGATGATCAACGTAAGTTTCCAGCTGATCGTCAACATCAGCCATAACGTTCCGACAAGTTGAACAACGGATGTAACCAACTGCATCAAGCTTTGCTGCAAAGTTGATGAAATGTTATCCATATCATTAATGGCCGTACTGATAATATCCCCGTTCGAGTGCGTGTCGTAAAAGTTGACCGGCACCGTCATCATTTTATGCTTCAACTGTTTCCGCATGCTGTAAACGGTATGTTGCGACATGTAGTTCATGATGATCCGTTGGATAAACGTTAATACGGCTGAACCGACGTACATTGCCATGACGATCATTAAAATGTGGCCGATTTTGTGAAAATCAATTGGCCAGTGATGCATCGCAATGCCGGCTTTTTGCATTGCCGTTCCTTTCATCACGCCTTCAAAAATCGTCGTCGTTGCCTGACCCAAAATTTTCGGCGTGCGAATCTGCAATACTTGCGCGGTGATTGCCAACGCCATCGTAACTAAAATGGCCGCAATCTGATTCTTCATGTACTTTAATAACCGCCACGTTGTCTTCCAAAAGTGCTGCGGTTTTTCAATTGGACCGCGATTTCGTTTAGGCATTTTGTTCACCCTCCTTTGATTCCCGAATTTGGGAGTTCACAATTGACTGGTAAACCTTGTTCGTTGCGAGTAATTCCTGGTGAGTTCCTTGACCGACGACTTGACCTTTATCCAATACCAAAATCAAATCGGCATCAGCAATCGTTGAAACCCGTTGACCAACAATGATCACAACGTGTTTTTGAATTTCTTCATCGGCTTTCAAGGCTGCCCGCAACTTCGCGTCCGTCTTAAAGTCCAATGCTGAAAATGAATCATCGAAAACGTAAACGGAAGCTTGTTTGACCAAGGCACGGGCAATTGCTAACCGTTGCCGCTGCCCACCAGAAAAGTTAGCGCCGCCCTGTTCAACGTGCGCGTCAAGCTGCCCGTCCAGTTCCTTCACAAAATCACTGGCTTGCGCAATCTCAAGGGCGTGCCAAATCTGTTCATCGGTTGCTTTGGCATCCCCGAACTGCATGTTTTCGCGCAGCGTGCCTTCAAACAGGTTCGCCTTTTGCGGGACAAATGAAACAGCCTGGTGAATGGCCTGCAACGTCGTGTTCCGAACATCGACCCCATTGACCTTGACTTCACCCTGAGTCGCGTCATAAAACCGCGGAATCAGGTTGATCAGCGTTGATTTTCCTGAACCGGTTCCGCCAATAATTGCCAATGTTTGCCCGGCATGCAACTTAAAGTTGACCCCTTCAAGCGCATCCTTTTGGGCATCCGCATACTTGAACGCCACGTTGTCAAATTCAAGGGCAGATGGATTATCCAATGATTGCGGATCCTTGGCATCTTTGATCGGCGTCGTCATGTTCAAGACCTGATTCAACCGTTTCGCTGACGCCTGCGCCCGCGGAACCATTACGAACACCATTGAAAGCATCGCAAAACTCATCAAAATTTGAGCTGCATACGTGATAAAAGCGATCATGTTCCCGACTTCCGTGGCTTGAAAGGCAATCAAGTGACTGCCCCAATAAGTGATCACGACGTTGGTTGCACTCATGATCAAGGTCATTAACGGCATCATCAGACCGGTAATGTTGTAAACCTTGATCGCGTTGTGCGTATAGTCCTTGTTGACTTCATCGAAGCGTTGCTGTTCCAGTTCATCTCGGCGGAATGCCCGGATGACCCGGACACCGGTTAATCCTTCGCGGAAAACCTGGTTGACCCGGTCAGTCTTTTTCTGCATCGCAAAGAATAACGGTCTAGCAAAGCGAATCACCAGTGCCATGATGACCGCGATCAACGGCAAAATGACAATAAAGATCGTCGTCAACGTTGCACTCCGACGGTAAGCTAAAATGCTTGCCCCGATCAACATTAATGGTGCCATTAACATCATCCGCAAAAACATCAACGTTACGTTTTGAATCTGCATGATGTCGTTGGTTGTCCGCGTAACCAGTGATGATGTCCCGATCTGGTTCATTTCATCATGAGAATAGTTGATCACTTTGCGATAGACGTCGCTGCGCAACCGCTGCCCTAACTTTTGCGAACCTTTTGCTGAAAAATAAACGTTAAACGCTGCAGCCGCAACACTGATCAGCGAGAAAATCATCATCTGAATACCGACCATCCAAATGTAATGAACATTGCCCTTCGCAACCCCGTTATTCACGATATTCGAAGTCAACGTCGGCAAGTACAGCGTCGTCATGACTTGAATTGCCATGAAAATCGTTGCCCCGATAACCTTCGATTTCGGCAACCGTTTCTTCAATAAATTAATCATCCGCATTTCCTCCTTTGCCTTGGATTCCGAATTGTAACCAATTCAATAAGGTATTAAAATTTTGAATCGCTTCTTGATACGGATCATCGACGTTAAAGCGGTCCGCCATAAAATACATGCTGATCGACTGGATCATCATCGTTGTGATCTGTCGGTTAAGCAAAACATAATTATGCTCGGTCAATTTGATCCGTAATTTTTGCTGGTTGATCAACTCCCGGTCATCACCGTGTTTTGACCGCCGTTGCTGATGAAGCGCCTTGCGCATTTCCTTTGAATTACGGAACTGGAAAAAGGTATTCTTCCAAAAAGCATGATTCTTTTCATCCCGCATCATATCAAGAATATCCTTGAACAAAAGCGGCACTGCTGCAAAGAAATCACCCTGATGTTCCTGCAAAAGCTGGCGCCATGTTTGATACCACTCTTGCGAAAACTGCATCACTAAGTAGGCCTGCAGATCATATTTATCTTCAAAATACTGGTAAAAACTTCCGCGCGGAATCTCAGCAAGTTTAATAATATTGCTGATGGAAGCGTCAATCGCCGGCACCCGAGAAAACTCTTCAAAACCCGCCTTCAATAGCCGCCGCTGCTTCTCCTGCGGAAGATTCAGAAATGTTTGCTTCGGCATTTTTTCATTCCTTTCTAGCTATATGACACACTGTCATATGACAATATGTCATATTAGTGCTTTAAGAATCAAATGTCAAATTAATTTGAATCATTTCCATTTCAATTCGCTTCCTCCTTAAAATTTAATTGGAACTCAACACCTTAAATGTCCGAAAGTATCCCCTTGGTATAAACCCAAACTATAGATGATTGCTATTCAAAAGATATCTTTTAGATATAAAAAGATCCTGCTTTTCAGCAGGATCTCTGAACCTTATATCAACCTATTTTTCCGCAAACACCACTTTTTCTTCCGTATCAATGTAGCTTGCGGAAGCGGGCGTTGCGAACACCATTTCACCGCTCTTGTCGCTGAAGATTCCTAACGCTGCGATCTGCGCCATGTACTTTTTCAGCGGTTCAGCTTCAAGTTCCGTTTTTACGTAGTTAAGCTGCAAGTGGTGCATTGTGTTCTTCGTTGCTGAGCGAAAGCCTAAGTTTAATTTCTTCATTTAAATTCCCTCTTTCGTAATTAATTTGCTGACCGATTATTCACTAACTGCTGGTGAAGCTGAAAGCTCTTCGGTCCGGGTAACCTTGATGTTAACAACATTTTCGCCGGTCAATTTGCCGATGATTTCAGCAAACTCCGCGATCTTGTCATCAGTTGCGCTGGCATTCACGCCGTTAAATGTCCGGCGGCGGGTCTTGCCTTCGCCTAAATCATGTTCAAGGTAAATTCCGGTCTTCTTCCATTCTGCTTTAACTGTCATTTTAAATTCCTCCAATTTCTAAATGGCTGAAAATCAAGTTCGATCACGACCTGTCATCGAATCAAAATTGATTTTCAAGTTCATCGTGGTGGTGTAAGTTGCGCGCCCCTTACATCTTTATTAACGAATTGACCCGCGATTTTTCCCACCCTCAAAATTGATTTTTTTCAAAAAAAGATTCAACTTTCTTTCGCAACCGGGCTTTGCGGCGGTAAATCGCATTCGGATGAACCCCGATCTGCGCGGCGATTTCCGCCACTTTTTTACCTTGAAGCCGTTGTTCAACGTACAGCCATTCCTTGGCAGTACAGATTGCGCGAACGGCTGCCAATAACTCCGCCTCTTCAATCCCGGCATGCACATCGACCCGGTCATCCACAACGTCCCAATCCTCATCAGCAGTTGAAATGATCGGCGCTTCAACTTCATGATTGCGCTGCTGCTTGCGTAAATAATCCAGCAAGCCCCAATAAATCTTGGTGAAAAAGTAATTAAACCGGCGTTTCCCGGTATACTGATTCGTCGCATACGCCTTTAAATACAGCAGGCGCCCTTCCGAAACCAGATCATCATAGTCATTATGCGCCTTGGTAATATGCAGTTTCTTCAACACCGCATAAATCACGGTGTCGTTTGCTAAGAGTTCTTTAAATCCATCTTGATTTTCCACATTCGAGTCCTGTCATGACGTTTCCTTTGCTTTGATTTCAACCTGGCCAAATTGATACTTCAATCATAGAAAATTCTGCTAATTCTTAATAGATGACAGTCAATTTCAAAGGCTTAGAAATGAATCGAATTCTAAAATTCAGAATGGTTAAAGAAAGCGTTGACAGAATATTGAACCGTTAAGTAAAATTTATAAATATAATAAAATATTATCGTTTTTAATAAAAATTAATAATCCAGTCAGGAGTTATGCCCATGCTGATTACATATCATGTTAATACGAACCAGCTTCGCCATTCATCCCGGATCGTGATCGATCATGATGCCACCCTCGATCCAGCAACGACCATCATGTTTTGTAAAATCCATGAACAAAATCTGCGCACCATGATTTTTCGCAACGATGGCACGATCATTAAGACCTCGCAAACTCCGAAAGTACTGATCAAAAAGCTGCTTGCGCCGCACGGTGATCTTGGGGCAGTTCTGATCGACGGGATCGTCAACCATCTTTATCAAACTTCGCACCCCGGAACGCGGCAGCTGCCGATCATGGGCAAAGAATGCCTGATTTTCCCCGCAGCTGGAATGACACGCCATCCAGGTTGCTGGGTCTTCTTAAACAAATATCCGATTCGCAAGGAAAGCCCGTACCGCTTCACGGTCGATGTCCCGGAATACGACATTGAAATCCGGCTGGAGGTCGACCGCAAAGTTTTTCAAACCAATAAAAATACCGCGTACCAGTGTTACGGCGTGGCTCAAGCCATCTTCCCGCAGCGGTTCACGGTTAAACTGCCGCCACATTATGAAACGACACTTACTAATCAAGAAGTCGCCAACATCATAAATTCGTTAGGAACGTCGCGGATCGTCAAGATCTTGAAGGATAATTTCGGGATGAGTTTGTGGGATATTAAACGGATAATTAAGTAAAAAAGAAGTTGCGTAAGTTACGCAACTTCTTTACTTATCAGGATTATTTTTAATCCTCTATTTCCTTTAAATGCTTTTCAATTAATTTCATTCGTTCATCATCTTCGATTCCAACTCCATACCATTCTTCTCTAGAAAAACCGTAGAGCTGTTCACTATACTTCTTCAAGTAATAACCTTGAACGATGTCTTGTTTGTAAATGTATATTCCCGCATACATGAAGCAGGCCATAAAAAGCGGAAAAGTATCACACATTAAAGCGCCAATTAAATCCTGATATCCAGTAATAACTGTCTTGATCAAAATCCAAATTGCAGCCAAAATCAAAACATATTTTGAAATCGAATTCGTTATTTTTTCCGCTTTCGATAAGACATCCTTTTTTTCTCCTTGATGATAAAGAATGCTGAGTATGTTCTGGTTTAATTTATGGTTAATAAACCAAAACAGAAAGATGATTAGAATCACATAAAAGTATTCCATGAATACCGAATTCAAGGCTGATCCCGTTGCAGAAAGAAAAGCTACTGCTCCACAAACACAAAACCAACTTAAAGCCGCTACAATCCGAGTAGTATAGCTATATTCCCGATTAGCCTTTCGTTTACTATACCTTATCTTGCAAAAGACACTTTCTAATATAAAAATTATTGAAAAAATTAGAGTAATATAAAATAAAATGTTAAACACATTATTACTCCAAAGAAGTTTGTCTGGAAATGCTGCCGGCCCTCCATAATTTTTAAAAAAGTAGAAAAATTTTATTACCAAAGGCCCCAAAAGAAACGTAAAAATTTTTCCTTCTAATCTTCCGTTATCCTGTTTGTTACTTGATTCCTTTAAAGACTTTATTACAAATTCTTTATCAACTAAATTTTGACTTTCTTCAAATGAAGCCCCATATAATCGTTTACTCTTCATCTTCACTCTTTCCTTTTACATCCTGATTAATCTTTTGTTTAACCTTGCGTTCTTCTTCCTTTAATTTCAAATGTTTTTCAATCGTCTTCATTCGGTTCCAGTCGTCAACTTTATCGCCATACCATTCATCTCTAGAGTAACCATAAAGTTGCCGATATTGTTCGCTGTATTTTTTTAAATAATAACCTTTAAGAATTTTTTCAAAATACATATATAATACGAACCACCAGCCAGCCATAAAAAGTAACGGGCCAAAAGCACCAACCAAAATACCACTAATACTTCCTAATCCTGAAAATAAATCTTTGATTACAAAAAGAATTGCTCCTAGTACAATAATATTTTTAGAAATCCAGTCCGCTACTTTACTGGCTTTCTTTACCCGATGATTTTGATAAGCGTCACCATACAAAACTGCCATTTCTTCACCGTATAGTTTTATGATTACCTTATAACTAATAACAACATCAAGAATTACGTACAAAGGCTCAAATATTGTTGAATGTAAAAAGGATGCAGTTATCGGTAACATTATTATTGACAAAAAAATACATGACATTCCCAAGCCAATAATGGCTTTTTGGTTAAAATCATAATCTCTTAAAAATTTAGTTTTCCGAATTTTTATCTTGCTAATTAATGCATATAGAATAAAACCAAAAGTTATAGTCAAATTACATATAATCCAAAAGTTAAGAGTCGATTGTGACCAGTTAAATTTTGGATCAAAAACAGCATTAGTACATGGACTTTTACTTAATAACAAAACAAAAATAGTTCCAACCAAAATTGTCACTACTTCGCCCCAAAAGCGATTTCGATCCTGCTTGTTACTTGACACTTTCAATGCTTCTTCAACATACGATTCATCGACTAACTTGCGACTCTCTTCAAAAGTGGCATCTAAAATCGTTTTTTGATTTTTCTTCCTTATTCCGTTCATTTTTATTCATCCTTACACAGCTATTCTTTCTGAAACTTTCCTGTCGACATGCACAGCAAAACAAGCAAAACGATTTTATAAATCATTCCGATAATCGGAAACATCGGCGAAATAAAACCAATTATATTTAACGTGTAGTTCAGCCCGTTCTTCATTCCCGTATCACGCATTCAGGGCTAACAGCGGAATCATTAGTCCGAGTAAAACCAGCCCGGAAAGTGCCATCAACAGCCACGAACCATTTTGCAAACATCCGCTGATTACTTTCACTATCAAGCACCATATAAAATTAATAATCACATATGATAACAGGCCCCAGCCAAACATTTGCAAGTTAGCCCGGCCGTTAAAGTTAAATGCATTGCGGAAAAAAGATTTCCACCCTTGAATAAAGGTAACCTTTAACTTTCCTTCAGTTCCGTCCGGATTAAATACGACTACGGGCTCACCCCCGTTTTCATGACTTGCTTTCGTAGCAGTAATAATCACCACGACGAGACTGGCAATCATCCCAATGAAGCCGCCATACATCCATAATACCGGAAACCATTCAACCGATTGGGAAGCGACTGCCAAATCACCTAAAAGACCAATGATTGCCCCCACAAACGGGAGCGCAATGATCGCGATGATTTTACCCGTAAGCCCGAAATGCAAAGAACGAGAATGGGCCATGCAGAGCATGAATATTACTGCAACAATTAATACTAAAACCAATCCAAATACCATTTCTTACTCCTCAAATTCTTTTATTGTAATTTATTAATTATTCTGCGAGCGCCTTCGATACTTACATATAGTTCCCCAAACAATAACTATAATTCCCAGAATCAAAGCTAAAATTATCCCCAATGCGACTCCAATCGCAATTCCGGCAGCGCCTCCAAGCATCCATAACATTGGGAACCACTCAGTCGCTTTTGAAGCCACCGTTAAATCACATTTGAACCCAACTATCACTCCAACAATTGGAAGGACGCCGGAAACCACTCCAGTTACAATCGCGATTACGATTGCAATCACAGTACAAATCTTTTTTGCCCGCGATGATAGATATTTTGCAATATATACCGCATACACGATCAACGCAACAAGCACAATTGAAATCAATAATTTCATCGCTTACTCCTAGAATCTTTTTATTAAATTCATTCCGTGATTCACTCACATCTCTTAAAATAATAGCAATATTTAAATTACGATTACGATTCATTTTAAAAAATTAATCTTTTCTTAAACTTTAGCATTAAAAAACACCAACTGCTTTCACAGTTGGTGTCAAATTGATTTTTATTTCATTTCGCCGCTTGGATTATCATGATTTAACGTGATGATCTCACCTGGTTCGACCTTGAAGAAAGCGCCCACTAATTTCCGTAAATCTTCCATTGCGGTTTCCATGTTTGCTGCCTGTTCTTTAGTTGCAGCTTCAGTTACTAAAACGGCATGCGTCGTATCTTCCGTCAACATGGTCCGCTTAGCTTCGCGCCAGTTCCAGCAGCGGCAGATTGCCCCGCTTTGATCGTAGTAGCAGACTTCGCCCGGAAGTGTCGGTTCGCTGTCATCGGCTCCCAACGGCCAGAATTCATCGCCGCCGGCAGTTACGCCCAAGTGCATATCGCCATTCATTTGATCAAGGTCTTCACCGCCGCACGGAACACCATACCGCAATGAAACGCTGTTATATAAATCAACTAACGGAATGATCGGCTTAAAGTCGCGGTCCTGACTGACGCGTTTCAGCATTGCTTCAATTGATGACCGGGCGCCCTTTTTCTTTTTGAATTGTTGATACACTTTGCGCCAACTAGCAACGACCGGATTGTTGCGGAACGTTTCGGCTTGAATGTACTTCTTGGATTCTTCCTTCGCATCCGCAAGCAGTTTCTCAAAGTACGGGTCGTCCTTTTCATCAACGTGGTTGTTGATTCCGTCGACCGTAAAATACTTGATTTCAGCTTCCGGGAACTTTTCAAACAATGATTCATCTAAGATAAATTTTTTCATTTCTTTTTCCTCCTCACCTTAATTTTAAGGCAGTTAAAAAAGTGGGACAAGAGAAGAAAAACACCAGCCGTTTTCACAGCCAGTGTTTCATTCATTTCGCTTATTCAACACCCATTTGTTGTTTAACAACGTTCACGATTTCCATAACGTAATCATGAACCAATTCAGGAGTTTTGGCTTCGCACATTACCCGTAATAAGTCTTCGGTCCCTGAAGGACGAACCAAGACGCGGCCTTCGCCGTCCATCTTGGCTTCAACTTCTTTGATGACCTTTTGAATTGCGGAATTGTTCAATGCCGCCTTCTTATCCGTTACGCGAACATTTACAAGTTCTTGCGGATACTTTTCAACTTCGGCTGCTAATTCAGACAGCTTCTTGCCGGTTTGCTTCATGACATTCAATAATTGAAGGGCCGTCAACATGCCGTCCCCCGTTGTATTGAAGTCTAAGAAGACAACATGGCCTGATTGTTCGCCGCCGAGGTTGTAGCCGTCCTTCAACATTTCTTCAACAACGTACCGGTCGCCGACCTGCGTCTTAACTGAATTCATTTCAGCCTTTTCCATTGCCTTGTACATTCCAAGGTTACTCATCACGGTCGTTACGATCGTGCTCTTCTTCAACCGGCCGCGTTCGTTCATATACTTCCCGCAAATGTACATAATCTTGTCGCCGTCAACAATGTTACCTAATTCATCAACAGCAATGCAGCGGTCGCCGTCCCCGTCAAAGGCAACGCCGGCTTGCGCACCCTGTTCAACAACGAATTTGGCTAAGGCTTCTGGATGAGTTGAGCCAACGCCATTGTTGATGTTCAAGCCATCGGGATTCGTGGCCATCGTTGTGAAATCTGCGCCTAAATCTGCGAACAAGCGTGAAACCAACGTACTTGTTGACCCGTTTGCCCCGTCAACGCAGATGTGCATTCCTGATAAATCATCCGGAATTGTTTGTTCAAGGAATTGAGTATACTTCAAAGCACCTTCCTTAAAGTCACTCATTGTTCCCAAGCCTTCTGCCGACGGACGTGGCAATGTGTCTTCATCCTTATCAAGCAAAGCTTCAATTTCGGCTTCCTTTTCGTCAGACAACTTGTAGCCGTCGCCACCGAAGAACTTGATTCCGTTATCTTGAACCGGATTGTGCGAAGCTGAAATCATGACCCCGGCGTCAGCATCTTGCAAACGAACCAAGTATGCCACCCCAGGAGTTGTGATTACGCCTAAGTCGAACACTTCAATTCCAACTGAAAGTAATCCGGCAATCAATGCGTGTTCAAGCATTTGGCCTGAAATCCGGGTATCACGTGCCACTAAAACGCGTGGTGCCCGTTCCTTATTTGTAGCATGTTGCGTTAATACATAACCGCCGCAACGGCCCAATTTAAATGCTAATTCAGGGCTCAAAGATTCATTCGCAATGCCCCGAACGCCATCTGTTCCGAAATACTTCAATTTCATCGTATTTTCCTCATTTCATATTAGTAACTAATATAACTATTATATCATTTTGGCATCCCTTGTTTCTTATAAATTGTTAAAACAAAAGAGCTCACAATAGTGATATTTTAACATAAACCCCGCTGAATGATTAGTCTTATCTTGAACAACCGCGGTTCGATACCGTGATTCTGGTCATAATTAGGCATTGCTTGACTCTGAATTTTATCATTTTTACACTTTTCTTTTTTCGGTGCGAAAAAAGAGACCGCGACAACTGCCACAGTCCCATGAAAGCAATATTTAATTTTTAATCTTCACCGATGATCCGCACTTCGGTTTCAAGGGCAACGTCAAATTTTTCTTTGATTGTCCGTTGAATGTGATGGATCACATCCATGTAATCCGTTGCGGTTGCATGATCAACGTTAACAATAAAGCCGGCGTGTTTCTTTGAAACCTGCGCACCGCCGATTTGGAACCCTTGAAGCCCCGCATCGTGAATCAATTTTCCAGTATAGTGTCCCACCGGGCGTTTGAAAACACTGCCGCATGACGGATATTCAAGGGGTTGCTTGGAAGCCCGCAAGAAACTGTATTCGCGCATGGCGTTGATGATTTCTTCCTGATTACCGGCCTTCAATGAAAAGGTTGCTTGCAAAACAATTTCATCTTCATCCTGCAACCGGCTGTGGCGGTAACCAAAACGCAATTCGTTGCCGCGATAAGTCTTCAATTCGCCTTGACGGGTGATCACTTCCACCGACTTAACAACCTGTGAAATTTCGCCACCGTATGCGCCAGCGTTCATGAAGACCGCCCCACCAACACTGCCTGGAATTCCTGATAAAGGTTCCATGCCGCTTAAACTGGCTTCGCTTGCCTTTTGCGCAACATCGATCAGCAATGCACCCGACTGCGCAATAATTTGGTTCGCTAACAACTTGATCCGGTCTAACTTTGTCAAAATCATAACCATGCCACGAATCCCGCCGTTTTTAACGATCAGGTTGCTGGCATTGCCGATGACTGTCAGCGGCACATTTTTTTGATTCGTCCAGTCAATTACGCGCTTGACTTCCTGAATTGAAGCCGGCAACGCTAAAATATCAGCTGGACCTCCCGTACAGGTATTAGTGTAATTTGCGAGCGGTTCATCAAACTGAACTTCGATTCCCTGTAATTCTTTTTTAACTGTTAACTTTTCAAAATCCATATTAAAACCCTCAAACCTCAATTTGATTCAAATCAAATCTTCACAATTCTGCTCGAATTTGCTTGCTTTTTCATTTTAACATTTTTATTATAAATATTCCGCAATAAAATGATACAATAATGGCAATAAATCTTTGAAGGAGCAAACCAATGGACTTTGTGGCAATCGACTTTGAAACGGCCAACGGCAAGCGGGACAGTGCCTGCTCGTTAGCGCTGACCGTTGTTCAAAATAATCAAATCGTTGATGAATTATATTCACTGATCAAACCGGAATCAGACTTTTTCTGGCGCAACATTCAAATTCACGGTATCAAACCGGAAATGGTTGCTGACTCGCCGAAATTCAATGAACTTTGGCCGCACATTCAGCAATTTTTCGGTCCGGATCAAATCGTGGTCGCCCACAATGCGCGATTTGACAACAGCGTTCTCAAGAAAACATTGGAACACTATCAATTACCGGAACCGCATTACCTTTCCCTTGATACGCTGGCAACCAGCCGGGCATTCTACAAGGGATTACCGAATTACCGGTTGAATACCGTTTGCGATGCGCTCGACATCAACCTTGAGCATCACCACAATGCGCTTGATGACTGCGAAGCCTGTGCCAATATTTTACTTGAACAGATCAATCATTTTGGTACGCCGGCACTGAAACCGTATGTGCAAAGTGTATAGAAAAAAGGCTGTGACTTTCGTCACAGCTCTTTTTTCTATAATTGCTTTTCTAACTCGTTCACCAATTCTTCATACCGCTTTCCGTGCGGTTCAAATTCAAGGTAGCGAACATCGTCATTGTCATCATCTTTTTTCAAATGAACGATCAATTTGTCAGCCGGAATTTCATCGCCGACAAATTGTGACCATTCAACAACCGAAACCCCATCGCCTTCAAAATATTCTTCAAGGCCAAGGTCATCGCCGCCAGTTTCTTCAAGCCGGTAAACGTCCATGTGATACAACGGCAAGCGTCCTTGTTGATACTCGCGAATGATCGTAAATGTTGGGCTCTTAATGTTGCGGTGAATTCCGAGTCCTTCTGCAAGGCCTTTGGTGAAGGTCGTCTTGCCGGCTCCCAAATCACCGTCAAGCAAAAGAATATCGCGGGCCTGCAACAATGGTCCCATTTTCTTCGCAATTGCTTGCGTTTGTTCTGCTGATTCAACTTTGATTTTTAACATTTTCTTACTCCATTAAAGTTTGAGCTGCGGTAATAATTCCCACTTGGTATGCGTCATCTTCCGAAGCGCCCCGAGATAAGTCTGAAACAGGTTGATTCAAGCCTTGCAAGATCGGGCCGATCGCCGTGAAGTTGCCTAACCGTTGGGCAATCTTGTAGCCGATATTTCCAGATTGCAAGTCAGGGAAAACAAAGACATTGGCTTGCCCTGCAACTTCTGAACCCGGTGCTTTGCTTGCGCCAACACTTGGAATCAAGGCGGCATCAAATTGCAATTCGCCGTCGATCATTTCATTCGGAGCTTTCTTTTGGGCAATTTGCGTTGCTTCCATTACCTTCGCAACTTCCATTGAGTGGGCGGAACCCTTCGTTGAGAAGCTCAACATGGCAACCTTCGGATCAATGTCAAATAACCGGGCCGTCTTAATACTTTCAACGGCAATTTCAGCTAATTCTTCCGCTGACGGGTTAATGTTGATCGCACAGTCGGCAAAGACGTACGTTTCCTTGCCGTCGTTGCGGGTCATAATAAATGAACCGCTTGTCCGGGAAACGCCCGGCTTCGTTTTAATGATTTGAAGCGCTGGCCGCACCGTATCGCCGGTTGGGCTGATTGCCCCTGAAACCATGCAGTCCGCTTTGTGCATGTAAACTAACATGATTCCGAAGTAGTTATTAACGTTGCGCAACCATTCACGGCCTTCATCAGGCGTATTCTTACCTTTCCGCCGTTCAACGAAGGCATTTAACATTTCATCAAATTGGTCATCCGGATACGTCTTGGGATCAATGACTTCAGCATTGGATGGCAACGTAATTTGGCTAGCATTCAGCACGGCATTAACTTCCGCTTCCGTTCCTAAAATGATTGGGTCGGCCAAGCCGTCTTGAGCTAACCGGCAAGCCGCCTTCACGATTCGTTCGTCGCTGCCTTCCGGAAAAACAACTTTGATGCCTTTGCCCTTGATCTTTTGCTTTAAGTTTTCAATTAAATCCATTCAACTTTCCTCCTATACTACATCTCAGATTCATCAACGTGTTCGGGAAGCTGCCAATCAATCGGCTGCTCGCCCATTGCTTCCAGTGCCGCATTGGCTTTTGAAAACGGCCGCGAGCCGAAAAAGCCGCGGTTAGCTGAAAGCGGACTTGGATGCGCGGACTTGATGATGATGTTGCGTGATTGATCGATAAATTTCTCTTTTGATTGGGCTGCTTTGCCCCATAAAATAAAGACAACTGGTTGCGGACGTTCCGATAACTTTTGAATCGCAACGTCAGTCAACTGTTCCCATCCCTTGCCGCGATGTGAAAACGCCTGGCCATTCCGCACCGTTAATACGGAGTTCAATAACAGGACTCCCTGCTGCGCCCACTTCTTTAAGTAACCGTGATTGACCGGCTTAATACCAAGATCACTTTGAAGTTCCTTATAGATGTTTTGCAGCGATGGCGGAACGGGAACTCCCGGCAAAACCGAAAAGCTTAATCCGTGAGCCTGATGCGGTTCATGGTACGGATCCTGTCCCAAAATTACAACTTTAACCTTTGAAAATGGCGTCCATTCAAATGCCTGAAAAATGTGGTACATATCCGGATGGATCTGATAGTGCTGGTATTCGCTTTTCAAAAAGTTATGCAATTGTTGGTAATACGGCTTTTCAAATTCCGGTTCTAAAACCTGCTGCCAGTCATTATGAATCAACGTTTTCATCATCGTCACCTCTTTCGCCATTTTACCATATTTAAAATCATGCTAAAAATAAAATATTCATTTTGCCATTTGCAATATGTTAAAATATTGGTAATCAAGCAAAGGAAGGTATATTTTATGATTCAAATCATTGCATCCGACATGGACGGAACATTACTGAACGGCGAAATGACAATCTCAAAGTTCAACGCTGACGCAATCAAAGAAGCTCAAAAACAAGGTGTCCACTTTATCGTTTCATCAGGGCGTTGCTGGTACGAAGTTAAACCCCTGCTTGAAAAGTTCGGCATCAAGTGTCCGATGATCTCGATCAACGGCGGCTTAGTGCTTGATGAAAACGGAAAAACCGTTGTTTCAACGCCGGTTCCGCCGTCAATTGCCCGCCAAATCATGGCACGGTTAAAACGGGCCGGGCTTTACTTTGAAGTCGTTACGAAGAACGGGGTATGCTCAGACGACAAGTCCAAACGGATCGAAAACTTTGCTGAACTGCTTGCATCCATCCAACCGGATACACCGTTCAAATTAGCGGTCAGCTTAGCCTCAGCCCGAATGGAATTAGTTAATATTCAATACGTAAAAGACTATAATGACATTTTGGAAGATTCCCATAATCCGATTTATAAAATCGTGGCATTCAGTCAAGACGGGCCGAAAGTTCTTGACCCATTGCGCGCTGAATTTGACGCTAATCCAGAATTAGTCGTTACTTCATCCGGCGAACGCAACATTGAAATCAACCACGTGAATGCGCAAAAGGGAATTGCCCTTCAACGGTATGCAGATTCCTTAAACATTCCGATGGACAACGTGATGGCGATCGGGGATAACAACAACGACGTTTCAATGCTGAAAGTTTCCGGTGTCAGTTACGCTATGGCTAACGGGACTGACGAAGTTAAAGCCATCGCCAACCATTTGGCCGAATCCAACGTTGATGATGGGGTCGGCAAAGCCATCTTGACAGAATTAAATCGGAAATAAAGATGCTTTAGAAGTTTGGTGGTGAAAATGCGGTCACTTTATATTAATTACGAAACTCTTCGGCGTAATGATTCTGCGCTGATCGTTCGCAACTGTAATCATCAGGTTAAATATCTCGTTAATGGCCGGTGGGGAAACCAGTTAGACAAAATCACTGTCAATTCCCTTTACGGCGATGAACTGCTTGCAATCAATCAACTGACAGCCGGCAAGATCCAACGTTTTGAGATCACTTGCGATCATCATCAAATCAGCACTTTCAGGCGCGTTCTCAATAATTATGATCATCCACTGTATCTTAAAAAACTTCACTGGCTGATCTGGGGAAATCAACGGCAATTAAAATACCGTGCATTTGAACTTCATCGTCCGGTAATGAAAACGCAAATTACACCAACGGTTCCGAAACTGCTTGAAATCAAGGTTAACCGCCAAGCAGACGAACCGATCGTTTGTGGAATCATCGCCCTGTTAAATTATTGGGCCTTGCTTGATGAACAACTGTTGAATCCAGATCTAACAAAGTTGTTTCGGCAAAATCATCAAAATGAATTAGCATAAAAAAACGCTGTGACCTTTTCGTCACAGCGTTTTTCTTATCGATAATTTTTCAGTGTTCGGCGAATTTCACGTTCCTGATCACGCTTCTTGATCGTTTCGCGTTTATCATAATCATGCTTCCCTTTGGCAATTCCTAAAAGAACCTTTGCAAAACCATGCTTCAAATAAACCTTCAACGGAACGATCGTGATTCCCTTTTCACTTGTTTGCCCCGTTAACTTTTGGATTTCTTTTTTGTGCAAAAGCAATTTCCGGGCCCGCAACGGATCGTGATTGAACCGGTTCCCTTGCGTATACTCAGAAATATGAACGTTCATTAACCATGCTTCGCCGTTATGAATTTGGGCAAAGCCGTCTTTCAGGTTAATGCGGCGTTCCCGCACTGATTTGATTTCCGTTCCGGTCAACACCAGTCCGGCTTCAATCGTTTCCAGAATCTGGTAGTCATGCCGCGCTTTTTTATTTTGAGCTAACGGTGCATCCTTTGTTTTTGGTTTTTTCATCGCTAACCACCCTTTCACATCAATAAATTAATGGCGGTATCGATTGTCCTGATTGCGTTTGTGCTGATTATTCCGGCGCCGATGATTGTTCCGGTTGCCGCGATAGCCGTTCTTGCGGTTATCCTTGTGGCGGTCATTTCGGTTGCCGTTATTACGGTGGTCATTCTTACCTTTACCATCCCGTCGGTTGCGGCTGAACGGCTTTTTCAGTTCAGGCAAATCAACCCCGTCCAATAAATCCGTCTTCGGTGCATCCTTCGGGTTAAGCAGCTTAAAGTTGACTTCGTGCAATTCGACGTTAACGTCCATCAACTTCACGCGTAACGGTTGTCCGATCCGATATGTCCGCTTGTAGCGCCGACCAACCAATGCCATTTGTTTTTCAACGTAAACATAGTAGTCGTCCTTCATTTCGCTGATGTGGATCAATCCTTCAACGGTATTCGGTAAGGCAATAAACATTCCAAACTTCGTTACTGAGCTGACAACCGCATCGAATTCTTCACCGATGTGATCAGCCATGTATTCAGCCTTCTTCAAATCATCCGTTTCCCGTTCAGCATCAATTGCCCGCCGTTCCATTTCTGAACTGTGCTTCGTTAATTCAGGCAGTTTATCCTTATATTTGGCTTGGGCAGCTTCACTTGTTCCGTTTTCCGCATAGTAGCGAATCAAGCGGTGCACGGTCAAGTCTGGGTACCGCCGAATTGGTGAAGTAAAGTGCGTGTAGTCGCTTGCGGCTAAGCCAAAGTGGCCGATTGGATGATCATCATACTTCGCCTGTTGCATTGACCGCAAAAGCATGGTTGAAACCATCGCTTCTTCAGGCTTACCGGCAACCTTCTTCAAGATTCCCTGCAGCATCTTCGGTTGAATGTCCTTCTTCGTTCCCGTCACTTCAACGCCTAAAGCTGATAAGAATTCAAAGAATGCCGTGATTTTTTCTTCCTTCGGCTTTTCATGGATCCGGTACACAAACGGAACGTTAAGATTGTTATAGTGCGCTGCCACCGTTTCGTTAGCAGCTAACATAAACGATTCAACCATCCGTTCACTGGTTCCCCGGTTCCGCAATTGAATGTCGATTGGGTGACCGTCATCATCCAAAATGATCTTAGCTTCATCATCTTCAAATTCAATTGCGCCGCGCCGTTTCCGCATCTTCAGCAAAATCTTATGCAATTCAGCCATGTCTTCAAACATTGGAACTAATTCCTTGTAACGTTCCATGGTTTGTTCATCGTGGGCTTCCAGAATCTTGTTGACCGCAACGTACGTCATCCGTTCCGTTGACTTGATCACACTTGGGAAAATCTTGTGGTTAACGACTTTCCCTTCCGGATTAATTTCCATTTCACACGTCATCGCCAACCGTTCAACGTGCGGATTAAGCGAACAAATTCCGTTTGACAGCTTGTGCGGCAGCATTGGAATTACCCGGTCAGTCAAGTAAACTGACGTTCCGCGTTCATATGCTTCCTTATCAAGCGGACTGCCGGGAGTAACGTAGTGCGAAACGTCGGCAATGTGAACCCCTAAGTGGAAGTTGCCGTTTGGAAGCTTCCACGCATTGACCGCATCATCAAGGTCCTTTGATTCGATACTATCGATCGTGACCAGCTTTTGATCAGTTAAATCAACGCGGCCTTCTTTTTCTTCTTCCGTAACATAATCTGGAATATGGCTGATTTCTTCAAGCACATCATCTGGGAATTCAGTTGGAATGTCATGCTTATAAACAACTTGTAAAATGTCGACTCCGGGATCGTTAACGTTCCCAATGACCTTGATTGGAACAACCTTCAACATTCCTGGAAGGGCCGTACTTGGGTAAGCCGTAATATCGGCCAGCACAACTTGGCCCGGGACCGGGTGTAAGCCTTTATCTTCAACAAAGACTTGCAGGTTCGTCATTTTCTTATCAGTTAAGTGAATTGTTCCTAAAATTCCTTGCGGTAAGTTTTGGTCTTCATCGCTGCGGAATTCACCAACAACCTGCGTCAAAGCATGGTCTTTGATCGCAACGACTTTTCCTTCCGGCCGGACTTCATGTTCAGGATCGCCCGGCGTAACCATTTCGATTTCAACTTCATCGCCGTTCAAGGCTGACAAAGTATTTAACGGGTTAATGAAGAAATCCGGTTCGTCCGGATCGATCGTTACAAACCCGAACCCGCGGTCGTTGGCGTGAAAGACCCCTTCATAATGCGGCATTGGCTTTTTCAAGTAGAACCGGTTATCATCGTCGAACCCAAGTTGATCGTCATGTTCCATTTGCGTCAATGCTTGAACAACGAACTTAAACTGGGCTCCATGGTTCATGTCAAGATAATCTGCCAGTTCCTGCACCGTGAAGTGCCGGTCGGATTCTTCATTAAACTTTTTATACAATGCATTAATGATTTCTTGTTTTTCCATTCGTTTCCTCGTTTATTAAAGATTAACTATTCGCTTTTTTATGTAAAAAAGGGCCGCGACAAACGTCACAGCCCACCTTCTTTTTGGCTAATGTGAAGAAATATATACTAAGCCTAAAGCAATCGCAAAGAATAAGATACCTAAAACAACAGTTACCTTCTGCATAAAGGCTTCAAATCCTCTTGGCTTTTGCTTACTGAAAAGATCAGCTGCACCACCTGATAAAGCAGTTGAAGCATTATCAGTCTTTGCGGGTTGCATCATTACTGAAATAATAATTAAGATCGCGATAATTACAAGTAACGTTAAGAGCGTATTATACAATTCACTTATCCTCCTCACTCTTCCGCTATAAAACCAATTTATATTTTATCATTTATTGAATTATTTTGCCAACTGTTTCTTTTCATGGACCGCCTGGGCAAGCTGATCGATTCGATGGCGGATCCATGCCCGGTTTTCATGCGAGGTCAAAATGATCAACGTATCGCCGCTTCGAATGACCGTATCACCATGCGGGATCAATTCGCGTTCGCCCCGCCGAATTGCCATCAATAAGCATTCCTTCGGCCATTGGAAATCACGCACTGATTTATCCTGCAAGAACGAACCGGCAAATACTGGAATTTCGATTCGGTCTTGGAAAGTTGACGTTTCGGCTTCCTCTTCCTTTTCTGGAAGCAAAGCATCCAACATTGCTTCGTAAATCGGCCGTTCCCGCATAATATCCGTAACGGTGTAAGCAATCAGTGAAACAACCGCTAATGGCATTAAGTGGCTTAATGAGCCAACCATTTCAGTAATCAAAAGAATTGCCGTAAACGGAGCTTTCCCGATGCAGGCAAAGTAGCCTGCCATTGAATAGATCACACAGTTGATCACTAATTTTTCCGGCATTAAGCCCATTGCGACGCATACTTTTCCAAAAAGCGCCCCCACAATGGCCCCAAGGGTTAAAATCGGCAGGAAAATTCCACCAGGAAGGCCGGAACCGTATGAAATCGTTGAGAAAATCAACCGAACCGCAAACAGTGCAATTAAAATCGCAATGCTTGACCAAAAATGACTGATCCCTAAAACAACCGAATTCCCGCCTCCAAGAACCTGCGGCCAAATTAACCCCAGCGGAATAACCATCAACAGCGGGACAACAGAATCCCAATTCCGCGGCAACCATTTGATTTTGGCATACACCTTATCAATATTCAATGTCATGTATGAATAAAGCTTTCCCAAAAAGCCCAAGAAAATTCCTAAGAAAATCAACAAGAAATAGTATTTGATTGGGAATGATTCAAAGTAGTGCAAATGCAAAACCGGCGTCAAGCCAAAGAAATTCATTGAAATAAAATCGGATGCAATCGCTGAACTCAATGCCGTCGTCCAAATCAACGGCGAAAAGTTATGGTAAACTTCTTCCAGAACAAACAACGACGAAGCAATCGGGGCGTTGAAGGCTGCTGAAAGACCGGCAGCCGCGCCACCAGCAATCAAAACGCGCCGGCCAACGCCTTTGTGGTTCGTCTTTTCAGCAAAACCTTGACCAACCGCAGCGCCGAGTTGAATTGAAGGACCTTCCCGTCCAAGAAATAACCCAGAAGCGATTGCGAGAACGCCGCCGACCCATTTCCGCCAAAGAACGCTCCACCAGTTCATTTCCATTTCACCGGCTAACTGTCCTTCAACTTGTGGAATCCCAGATCCCATAATATCCGGATCCTTTTTAATCAACCGTGCGTTGATCAATGCGATCACAAGCATCAATAAAGCCCACGGAATAATGTATATTGGGTGACTTCGCATATAATGATAAGCAATTAAAGCATAATGCAATCCAATCTCAATGAAAAACCGAAACAAGCTTACGACAAACCCAACGATCAATCCCACGCCAAGGCCTTTAACAATAAACTTGAAGCGGGTTAAATCAATCCGTTGATCTTTATTTTTTGACACGATAATCCCTCTTCACGTAAAAGTGTTACTTAGAAAAATATAACATTATCCGCAACTAAAAAAAAGAGGAAAACCGAAATTCGGTCTTCCTCTTCAAGCTTGAAATCAAGCATTATTTGTTCATAATGTCTTGACGAGCTTGTTCGCTCAAGTTGTAGAATGAGTGGATACCCTTGTATTCTGCAACGTTGCTTGTTAATTGATCTTCGATCCGCATTAATTGGTTGTACTTAGCGATCCGATCTGTCCGGCTCATTGAACCAGTCTTGATTTGACCTGCGTTTGTAGCAACAACCAAGTCAGCGATTGTTGTATCTTCTGTTTCACCTGAACGGTGTGAAACGATAGCTGTGTAACCAGCTTCCTTAGCCATTTCGATAGCTTCCATTGTTTCTGTCAATGTACCGATTTGGTTAACCTTGATTAAGATTGAGTTTGCGCAACCCATCTTGATACCCTTACGTAAGTATTCTGTGTTTGTAACGAAGAAATCGTCACCAACCAATTGAACTTTCTTGCCAAGTTCGCTTGTGATTGTTGCCCAGTCATCCCAGTTGTTTTCGTCGATTGGGTCTTCAACAGATACGATTGGGTACTTGTCTACTAAGTTTTCGATGTACTTGATGAATTCTGGTGTTGTGAATTCTTCACCTGTTGACCAACGTAACTTGTAAACTTTCTTTTCGTCATCCCATAATTCTGATGCAGCAACGTCCATTGCAATTGCAACGTCCTTGCCTGGCTTGTAGCCGGCATCTTCAATGGCACGTACAAGGTATTGTAATGGTTCTTCGTTGTTAGCAAAGTCAGGAGCGAAGCCACCTTCATCACCAACAGCAGTTGCCTTGCCAGCATCCTTTAAGATTGCTTGTAAGTGGTGGAATGTTTCTGAACCCATGCGAACAGCTTCCTTCATTGAAGGAGCACCTACAGGCATGATCATGAATTCTTGGAAGTCAACCTTGTTTGTTGAGTGAGCACCACCGTTGATAACGTTCATCATTGGTGTTGGCATAACGTGAGCGTTGAATCCGCCGATGTAGTTGTACAAAGGAACTTCTAATTCATCTGCAGCAGCATGTGCAACAGCGATTGATACAGCTAAGATTGCGTTAGCACCTAACTTACCTTTGTTTGGTGTACCGTCTAAAGCGATCATTGCTTTATCAATAGCAACTTGATCTGTAACTTCGTAACCAACGATTTCTTTTGCAATAACGTCGTTTACGTTAGCAACGGCTTTTGAAACACCCTTGCCCATGTAACGTGACTTGTCACCATCACGTAATTCAACAGCTTCGTGTTCACCTGTTGAAGCACCTGAAGGAACGATTCCACGACCAAAAGCACCTGCTTCTGTGTAAACTTCAGCTTCAACTGTTGGGTTACCACGTGAGTCTAAGACTTCGCGAGCATAAATTTCTGTAATTGCAGACATATGTTATAATCTCCTTTAACTTTGATAAACAATCTTAGAAATTGTCTTCATGTACTATTTTACTGGTTTTACTTTAAACTTTCAACGTAAATCCATTCAAAAATTAGTCTTTGTAGTGAGCTAATTGTAAGAATGAGTCTGGTTGTAAAGCAGCACCGCCGATTAAACCACCGTCAATGTTTTCCTTTGACATGATTTCCTTAACGTTGGCAGGCTTTACTGAACCACCGTATTGGATGCGAACTTTGTCAGCAACCGTTTCATCGTATAAGTCAGCAACTGTCTTGCGGATTGCAGCGCACATTTCTTCAGCTTGGTCAGCTGTAGCTGTCTTACCTGTACCGATTGCCCAGATTGGTTCATAAGCAATTACCATGTTTGAAACTTGGTCTGCTGATAAACCTTCTAAGTCAGCCTTGATTTGGCCTTCAACGAATTCTTCTGCTTTGCCAGCTTCACGAGTTTCAAGTGATTCACCGCAGCAAAGAATTGGCTTCATGTTGTTTGCAAAGATTGCCTTTGCCTTCTTGTTGATGTCTTCATCTGTTTCGTGGAAGTAGCCGCGCCGTTCTGAGTGGCCGATGATGACATAGTCGATGCCCATTTCGTTTAATACTTTTGGTGATGTTTCACCTGTGTAAGCACCTTCGTCTTCAAAGTAGCAGTTTTCAGCACCAACATGTAATTCTGAACCCTTAGCTGCTTCGATCAATGCTGGTAAATCAACTGCTGGAGCACAGATCAATGTTTCAACATCTGTGTTCTTTGGTAATTCATTCTTAACAGCATTTACAAATTCAGTTGTTTCTTGTGGGTTTTTGTTTAATTTCCAGTTACCTGCAATAATTGGAGTACGCATAGTCTTCATCCTTTCTTTCAATAAAAATAGGGAGGTTTGCCCTCCCTATCTGAATCAAATTAATTATTTGTCTGATACAGCGGCAATACCTGGTAATGTCTTACCTTCAAGATATTCAAGTGATGCGCCACCACCAGTTGAGATGTGAGTTAACTTGTCAGCTACACCTAACTTCTTAACAGCAGCTGTTGAGTCACCACCACCGACAATTGTTGTAGCATCTTTCAATGTACCTAAGAACTTACCAATTTCAAGTGTACCCTTTGCGAAGTTAGGCATTTCGAATACACCCATTGGTCCGTTCCATACAACTGTCTTAGCGTCTTTCAAAACGTTTTCGAATTCTTCAACTGATTTTGGTCCGATATCTAATGCCATGTAACCATCAGGAATATCGCCTTCGATAACCTTGCTTGGAGCATCGTTATCAAATTTTTCAGCACATACGTTGTCGATTGGAAGAACTAACTTGTCGCCAGCTTTTTCCATGATTTCCTTAGCTAATTCGATCTTGTCTTTTTCAACTAATGAGTTACCGATCTTGATACCCTTAGCTGCGTAGAATGTGTATGCCATTCCACCACCAACGATGATCTTGTCAGCCTTGTCGATCAAGTGGTTGATAACACCGATCTTATCTGAAACCTTTGCACCACCTAAGATAGCAACAAATGGGTGTTCTGGATTGTCAACAGCGTTACCTAAGAATTTGATTTCCTTTTCAAGTAAGAAACCAGCAGCAGCTTTCTTGCCAGCAGCCTTCATGTTTGAAGCAATCCCAACGTTTGAAGCGTGTTCACGGTGAGCTGTACCAAAGGCGTCGTTTACGTAAACATCGCCAAGTGATGCCCAGTACTTGCCTAATTCAGGATCATTGCCTGATTCTTTCTTACCGTCTAAGTCTTCGAAACGTGTATTTTCAACAAGTAAAACGTCGCCGTCTTTCATGTTGTTGATTGCGTCTTCTAATTGAGCACCGCGAGTTACAGGAACGAATGTAACAGGCTTGTTCAATAGTTCTGCTAAGTGCTTAGCAACTGGCTTCAATGTCAAAGCCTTCTTGTCTTCTTCAGTCTTTACACGACCAAGGTGTGAGAACAAGATTGCCTTTCCACCGTTGTCGATAATGTAGTTGATTGTTGGTAAAGCAGCTGTCATCCGGTTGTCGTCACCAATAACGCCGTCTTTAATCGGAACATTAAAGTCAACACGAACTAAAACTTTTTTACCTTTAAGGTCATCTTTTAAATCAGATACCATAAGTTTAGCCATAGTGCCTAACCTCCATAAATATAAATTTGGTAGTTAAATCGGTTTTTGAAGCCAATTTCACTATAAAATAAAGACGGATAGAGGCTATACCTCCACCCGCCTCTATAAAAATCTTTCGATTTTCACACTTAAATTAATTATTTAAGCATGCTTGCGAATTTTTCTAATGTACGGATCATTTGAGCTGT
>LHCFC04200__coassemble_172_pt1 | contig 73068 bp, 72 predicted proteins | sample LHCFC04200__metabat2_low_PE_012 | metagenome-assembled genome bin LHCFC04200
GGCTGATATGCTGATAGATTCGATCTTTAATTGCCCGTTGATGAGCGACTTTTTGATCTTCATCTTCCATCAAAAGCCGAAGAGCCTTGGCCATTCCGGCAATTGCTGGCAAGTTTTCCGTTCCACCCCGTAAATTCTTTTCCTGGCCACCGCCGTCGATCAGCGGTTGAACCATCCGGCCGCGCTTTTTGTACATAAATCCTGTTCCACGCGGCGCATGAAATTTGTGGCCTGAAAATGCAAGAAAATCGACCCGCGGATTCCGAATCAGCTTTTCGACCCCTTTGCCAATTGCTTGAACAGAATCAACGTGAAAATGAATCTTCGGATAATCATTTAAAATTTCAGCAATTTCTTCAATTGGCTGAATCGTTCCAATTTCGTTATTAATTGCCATAATTGAAACTAAAATCGTATCTTTCCGAATTGCCTTGCGCACGTCTTCGGATGAAACCCGGCCTTCATCATCGACCGGCAGATAAGTTACATCAAAGCCCATTTTTTCAAGGTGTTTCATGCTATTCATGACAGCGGCATGTTCAACGCTTGACGTAATAATGTGCTTTCCGTATGGGCGTTTTTCCATTGCGGTTCCCTTAATTGCCCAATTATCGCTTTCCGTTCCGCCACTTGTAAAATAGATCTCATCCGGATAACAATCCATCAAATCAGCAATTTGCTTCCGTGACTGTTCAAGGAGATTAAAAGCTTTTTCGCCCCACGAATGAAGTGATGATGAATTTCCCCAGATATTTTGACAAACCGCGTCATACGTTTGCAAAACTGACGGATCCATTTTGGTGGTTGCACTGTTATCAAAATATATCATCGAATTATCCTTTCCGTTAAAATTTTATTTACATTTATTCTGGTACGACTCGTAACTAATTTAATCATCTTACTAATTTTTTGTAAAGAGAAAAACGAGCTTGACTCAACCGATTATCCCCTCATCTTCCAACAAAAAAAATTGCGGCATCTGCCGCAATTTTTTAATTCATTGGATATTGCCGTTGAGCCTGTTCCCGTGATTCATAATCGTCGGTAATTCGTTTATATGCTCCCGGTTCAACCTCTTCAACTGCATTTGAAATCGTATCAAGTGCATCAACGTAATTGTATTCTTTATTGAATAGTTGACTTGCCTTCTTGTATGCTTCTTCAACTTCCGGATACCGGGTCCGGTAACGGTTGGCATATTGTAAGAATTCTTCAGACAACGTTGCGCAATCAATGATTTCTTTGGTCTTATCACCTAAAACATCTAAATCAGATTGCGTATTGATCAATGCCTTCGTAATTTCATCCATATTGATTTGAATTTGACCAAGTGCATCATCAAGGTTTTCGATTTCATCGCTCACCTTAAAGAAATAATCCGTATATTCCCGTGAAAGCCCAGGTAAATTCAACTTTTCAACATCCCGGCGCATCCGGTGAATTTCAAGGTCGAATCCTTGGACGGCCTTTTGGGCTTCCTTTTCTTCTTTCCAAAGATTTGAAACCCCGTCATTGATTTCTTTTTGCTTCTTTTCAATCTTTGTCAGCTTATCAATGTTATCTTTTTGCCGTTTCAATTCATCGGAATAGATCACGCCTTCTGAGCGTTGCTTCGTAAAGTTATCAAAGTCTTTCCGAATTGCCTGAATTTGAACTTGAAGGTCATGGGCATCCTCAAATTCATTATGCGTCAATTCATAATTTTGCGATAACCGATCCAAGTCAATCAGGAGTTCATGTTCTTGTCGTTCTGCATGCTCAACAAAGTCTTGATAGTAGTTGTAGTTCTTTTCAACAACCTTGCGTGCCCGATATTCTTGATCAATTTCATCATATACCTTGTCGATATCCGTTGTGAGCTTTTCATCAAGCTTCGTTGCATTCTTCAAATCGACCTTCTTTAGGTTTTCGAAGTTCTTATCGACCATCTTTTGGAGATCAGCAAGTTTCTTTTTCAAATCTTCGTGGAAAACATACTTTTCCTTTAACAGCTGATCAACAGCGCTGTTTAATTCCTTGAGTTGATCAGGGAAAACGCTCTTTAAGTTTTTAAAGATTGGCGGAATCTTTTCCACCTTTTCTTCCATTTCAGCGGTTGCATCTTGTAAATCTGAAAGTGGTTTTGCTGATTTAACGTAATCGCCGCTTTCCATTAACTTCGTATAATCGTTGAACTGCTGTTCCAATTCGCCAAGTTGTTCTTCAAGTTTGTCACTGCTTGGACCAAATGAAAAGCTCTTAGCAAGAAGTGTCTTCCGCAGATCCTTATACTTTTCGCTTAATTCTTCAACTGCTTTTTGATGTTCTTCCGTAACTTTGCGGATATTCTTCAATTCTTCCTTGATCTTTTCAAATTGAGCAGCGGTTCCGCTTAACTTTTCGTCAACATCTTTCAATTCATGATTGATTCGTCCAAATTGATAGTGCTGGTTCAATTCACGCAAATCATTCAACAATTCTGAAATTTCAGGAAGTTTGCGGTTGATGATTCCCCGGTAATCCTTATCAACCTTTTCAAATTCGGTTAAGCTATCACCCGATAAATTCAATTTACTAATTTCAGCCAGTTCTTTTTCAAGTGAATTTCCCGTGATTTCATTTACCTTTGCTTGGTAAACCTCAATCTGCTTTGCTTTATGGCGTTTAAACAAGTACACCCCTAAGTAGATCACTAACGCAATAATAATTAGTGAAATCAAAAAGATAACCATAAAATCCCATCCTTCATCCGTACAATTATTTGAATCAATTCTTATTTAAAATAACCACTAATTTCATTCTCCATAATTATACCATATAAACGGGCATTCCTATTAAAATGTTTAATTATAAATAAATTCAAAGTCAGCCATTGACTTTCATGCTGCAGACCGGTACAATGGCAATTGTGTAAAATAATGCAGCAGTAGACGGTAAGAACGTCAACAGTTGGTTGCCATTTTGGTTCTGCAAGTAACTTTTCGGCTGCAAAAGCGAACGTCTAAAATCAACTGCACGAATACTAAGTCTGCACCGTTATTTTACTCCATAAAAAATACATTTTTGGAGGAACGATATTATGTCTCGTTATACAGGTCCATCATGGAAGGTTTCACGTCGTTTAGGAATCTCCCTTACAGGCTCAGGTAAAGAATTAGCACGGCGTCCATACGCCCCAGGTCAACACGGTCAAAGCCGTCGGAAGTTATCAGAATATGGTATGCAATTGCGTGAAAAGCAAAAGTTACGTATGATGTACGGCATGACAGAACGTCAATTTGCTAACACATTTAAGCGTGCCGGCAAGATCCGTGAAGGTAAACACGGTGATAACTTCATGATCCTTTTGGAACAACGCTTAGACAATGTTGTTTACCGTTTAGGTTTAGCAACAACTCGTCGTCAAGCACGTCAACTTGTTAACCACGGTCATATTACCGTTGATGGCAAGCGCGTTGACATTCCATCATACGAAGTTCAACCAGGTCAAGTAATTTCATTACGTGAACGTTCAAAGAACTTACAAATCGTTAAGGATGCTTTGGAAGCCGTTGTTGGTCGTGCTCCATTCGTATCATTTGACGAAGACAAGATGGAAGGTACATTAGTTCGTTTACCAGAACGTGACGAATTAGATGCTAACATCGACGAATCACTTATCGTTGAATACTACAACAAACTTTAATAATTTATCAATTATTAAATGGAAGGCTGCAACAATTGCAGCCTTCTTTTTTTATCTGATATAATAGCGATACTTAAAGGAGGTTGAACCATGACTGATGAATTACAAGAACATCTCAATAAGGGAATGTATGGGACCCCGAAATTAAAACCTGATGAACAGCGCAAATATCTTGGCACCTTTCGCGAACGGGTCGATCTAACCGTAACGTTTGCGCAGCTGAATTCTGAAAAGTATTATCCGGCGATCCAACAGGAACTTGAAGAGCATCCTGAATACCGAATGACGATCAATGGCAGTGTTGATCAGGATCAATTAAGCCGGCTAATTCAAATTGCCAATTCAGCCAATGCGGCATTTACCTGCAGTTCTGATTTAACCCTCCCTCATGCCGCTTCCGATTTGGCGGTCGTGATTGCCGCTCCGCATCAAGCAATTCATACTGAAGTGGTTGATGTTGCCCTCCGCTATCCGCTGAGTAATGCCTCCCCTGCTCCAACAAATGAAAAAGATTCAAAACATCACTTTTCGTTAAAGGATTTATTCCACAAAAAATAAAGGTTTGGCATTTCGCCAAACCTTTATTTGAATTGGGCAACAACTTCTGCCGCGATATCGCGTTGCTGATTCAACGCCATTTTTTCATGCGGTTGAAGTGCTCCGCTTGCATGGGCGCCTAAGAAGACCGCTAATTCAGGATGTTCTTCTAAATATGGTTGATAAATATTGCTAAAAATCATATCAATGAATCCATCACGCATTTGAAGCTGGGTCGCAATCTTTTCGAGTAATTGAATGTACGTCTGGTCCGCATCATTCAATGCATCTACACTTTGGAAGTGTGAACCGGTAAATGAATCATAACGGAGTAATACTTGGATTCCACGCGGAATAACTTGATCCAACGTCAATCCCTGCATCATTAACGTCTTCCGTTCATTGCGGCCAAGTTCAAACTTTTTATTTTCAATCAATTGTTTTAATGTTTTCCGCCCGTCACCAACAACATTTTCCGGAACCCGTTCAATTAAACTGGCAACTTTTCCATTCAAGATCAATGCCTGGTAAGTTGAGCCCGTTGAAACCTGTTCAATCAAAACTTGTGAAGTTTGCTTCAACATCACCCCGACACTTTCCACAAATTCCTTTTTACTTGGTGCCATCCGATACAAAATTCCGTGGGCATCAGAGTGTCCATTCGCATTTTTAAGAACGATGGCCTTTTCTTTAATCATCGGATAAAGCCGAATTACCTGGTCAACCGTTGCAATTTTCCATGAAGGTTGGATTTGAATTGCAAGGTTCCCGACCAATTGCTTTGCCAATTCTTTGTTATCCCAAAGTTTTGCCATTACCGCCTGATCCAAATCGCTTTGCAAGCCGTTCCAGACATAATGACCGTTAATTTCAACAATGTCCTGGTCATTATCGATTACCTGGTAATCCATTCCCGCTTCAAATGCAGCCTGTAAAATCCGCATTGAATTTGCTGATAACTTCGATGATTGCCCTTTGGTCGTTCCGGCATGGGTCTTCGCAAGCAAAAACTTTAAAAGCGACTGACTGCCTTGTTCCCGCAGTAAGCGTGCCGCCAAGGTCTGCATTCCGTCTTCCAGTCTAGCTTTGATTGCTTCAACGGTTCCGTTCCAATTTTCGCCGTAATTAAAATCAACCGCGAAGTGATTCAAGTTATCAATTAACGGCTTAAACTTCGCCATTTCATCAATCTTCCGGAAAGGACTTGCGGCTGCAATTTTACGATCTAATTCCCGTGAAGCCTTAATTTGAGCCATCAACTGGTCGTTTGCCACGCCTTCATTCATTAAAAAGTATCCAACCATTACATCAATCAAGTTCAGAATATTCGGTCCAATTCCTAATTGACTATCCGGGTTAAAGTCTAATTTTCGAAGCGTTAACGCCGTGATACCCTGTTGATGATCAAATTGTCCTTCAAGTTTAACCTTTCCAAGCGCATTTTTTGTCCCGAAATAACTTTTAACCGTCCGAAAATCCGGTTGAAATTCTTGAATCCCGTTTAAAAGATCAAACGTTAAGATCGACCGTCGCGTCCGCCCATCAAGATCATTAAAAAACGCTAACGATGATCCTGTAAGGTAGGTTAAAAGTGGCTGACTCAATTCAAATCCTTGAGCAAGTTTCAAGTAAATTTGATTTCGAAAATCATAGTAATCAATCTTGTATTGCTTGAATTTGCGCTGATAAAGTTCCAAAAAGAGTTGTTCTGGAAGTTGGATTGAAATCGTCAAGCCGCTGTTTTCATCAGCTGCCAGCGGCCATAATTTGAATCCATGGGTTGCTAATTGATGTTTCAAAAACCGTAATTGAAGTTGAACTTCCTGTTTCAACCGTTTAAGCCGATATGCTCGCGGTTGAACAAGTTCAATGTGGTTTCCATTAATATGCAAATATTGATTTTCATCGATCATCGATGCGATGTCATTGACCGCATTGCCATTTTCATCAACAACAAGGTAAGTCTGCCTCATTGAGTACTTAAAATTATTTAAAACGTCAATTAGTCCTTCTTCATTGATCGTTTTTCCAATTTCATCTAATTTCATGTTAATTCATCCTGTTATCCTTGATTTTACTATAATTATACTCAATTTTATGTTTAACGGGTACCCTTTAAAAGTGCTATAATACTAGAAAATCACTGAAAGGAAATGACACCATGGCATTTCATCCATTAGCGTACCGGATGCGCCCGCAAAACCTTGATGAAATCGTCGGACAGCAACACTTGGTCGGCCCCGGAAAAATTATTCGCCGGATGGTCGACGCTAAGCTGCTTTCGTCAATGATTCTTTATGGTCCGCCCGGAACGGGAAAAACCAGCATTGCAAGCGCAATTGCCGGATCAACTAAATATGCCTTCCGGAAACTGAATGCCGCAACGGATTCAAAAAAAGCGCTTGAACAAGTCGTTGCTGAAGCTAAGATAAGCGGAACCGTCATTTTGATGTTAGATGAAATTCATCGTTTAACCAAACCCAAACAGGATTTTCTTTTACCCCACCTTGAAAGCGGGCAGATTATTCTGATTGGAGCGACGACTGAAAATCCATACATCGCAATTAATCCCGCAATTCGGAGCCGGACTCAAATTTTTGAACTTAAACCGTTAACCGCAGCCGACATTCGCCAAGCCTTAAAACGTGCGCTTCACGATGAGAAAAACGGCTTAGGATCATTTAACGTCAGCCTTGATGATGCCGCCCTCGACCATCTTGCGAACGCGACGCACGGTGATCTGCGCAGTTCGCTGAATGCGCTTGAGCTTGCAGTTAAATCAACGCCTGCAAATGATGACGGTGAAATTCATATCACGTTGAAAATTGCTGAGGAATGCGTTCAACGCAAGGCATTGGTGCATGATAAAAATGGCGATGCCCACTACGATGTCGTTTCCGCTTTTCAAAAATCGATTCGCGGATCCGATGTTGATGCCGCTTTACATTACTTAGCCCGCATGGCCGATGCTGACGACCTTCCAAGCGTGACCCGCCGTCTTTTAGTAATTGCATATGAAGATGTTGGTTTGGCCAACCCGCAAGCTGCTGCGCGAACCGTGGCAGCCGTGACTGCCGCTGAAAAAGTCGGATTTCCTGAAGCCCGAATTCCGCTTGCTGAAGCAGTCATCGACTTATGCTTATCCCCCAAATCAAACTCGGCAATCAGTGCGATCGACAAAGCCCTTGATGACCTGCATCAAGGTAATTACGGCGAAATTCCGGATTGGCTGAAAGATCCGCATTATCAGGGAGCTGAAAAACTTGGACATGGTGTCGGATACAAATATCCGCATGACTACCCGCACGACTGGGTCAAACAACAATATCTTCCTGATAAAATTAAAAACCGGCATTACTACATTCCGAAAGAAAATGGGCGTTACGAAAAAGCCCTTGCAGAACAGTATTATCGCCTTGAAAAATTTAAGGGCCGTCCACCTGAAAAGAATGAGTAGTTTCTAATTTGAAAAAAGATTTTAAGCGTGTTAAGATACTGTCAGAATATTTCTATGGTGTACGCATTGTCTCATCAATGTAAGGTTGACCGAACACTTTTAGACATGAGGATCACGATATTTGGTGGCTGGCAGGCTCATTTCACTTGAGAACCAAAAGCCATCTTAAGTGATCCGTCCCTGCTAACATTGCGGGTTCAACTACAAGAGACGATTAACGGCACTAATGGAGCAACGAGGATGTGAACAGTCACATCCTTTTTTGATATAATAATTCAAAGAAAATTGATTAGTTGGAGGAGTTTGAATGTCACTTATTACCCGCATTTTAGTTATTATCTTAAGCTTGATCATTATGTTTCTTGGAGGCTACCTCTGGACACACCGGAAGAAAAAATTTCTGGTTTTCTCACCGGCTGATAAACCATCCCTTTCAACCACCCTTGCTGTTTTAGGCGGATGTTTGATGGTCGCTGGGCTTGCAACTTTGTTTACAAGTTTCATGGCAAATCTCGTTCCATTTTTATGGATGATTGTAATCGATGTCATCCTTGCAACCATCATGACTTTCACCTTGTTAATTTATCTTTTCTCAAATTAATGATTTCGCTTTCTTTTTCTAGATAAATTTTGTAGAATGAAGTTGAGGATAGGAAGGTGATTATCAATGTTACAAAGTTATAAAAGTATTTTAGTCCCAATTGACGGTTCATATGAATCAGAATTGGCATTCAAGAAAGCCATTAACGTTGCTAAGCGGAACGGTGAAGACACATCGTTACACCTCGTTCACGTTGTTGATACCCGGGCTTTCCAAAACATTTCAAGTTTTGATACCACAATGGTTGAACAGGTTACCGAAACGGCGAAGAAAACATTAAGCGGATATGCTGATGAAGCGAAAAAAGCCGGTGTGAAAAACGTTGACTTTTCAGTTGAATATGGGGCTCCAAAGGTAATCATCGCTAAAGATATCCCGGACGAAAAAAATATTGATTTGATCATGATCGGTGCTACCGGATTAAATGCCGTTGAACGGATCTTAATCGGTTCCGTTACAGAATACGTAACGCGGACAGCTCAATGTGATGTGCTGGTTGTTCGGACTGATCTTGAAAACAAACCAGCTTTAACAAAAGATTTAATTAAAGCTAATCGGCGTGAAGGATTATAATTGAATAAACTAAAAGAAGGTTGGAATCGCAATTGAATGTGATTCCAACCTTTTATTTTTTACCGCCATTCACAACTAATCAAATGATCATTGATCACCCCGACGGTTTCTAAATAAGCATACATGTTTTTCGGGCCGACAAATGTAAACCCATAATTTTTCATTTGACGTGCTAGTTGAACTGAAAGTAAATTTTGAGATGGAATCTGTTCCGCACACTGCCACCGATGATCAACTACTTGATTCTTGGTTAAACCCCATACGATTTGATCAAGCAAGATTTCCTTTTCATGAAGCTGATCTAAAACCCGGGCATTATGAATAACTGCCCGAATTTTTCTGCGATTCGCAATCATTTGCTCAACTTGGACCATTTCTTCAATCTCGCGTTCCGTCATTGCCGCCACTGACGGGACATCAAAGTCATTAAATACCCGTTTTAAAACGTGACGCCGATTCAAAATCAATTGCCATTGCAATCCTGCTTGAAAAGTCATCAACGAAAGCAGCTCAAATAAACGCTGGTCATCATGTTGCGGCTTGCCCCATTCATGATCATGAAAATCAATCATGCTTTGCTTCCCATTTTCTGCCCATGAACATCTCATTTTTACATCACCTCACCTTTAAATACGCAAAACGGACCGCAAACTTGCGATCAGTTTTCCTAAATTAAATGATATGCTTGTAAAAATAATGAGATTCCGAGAATCCATGATAAAATGCAGCACACGATCCGCATTTTGCGATCAGACACGACCCGGACGATTTTCGGTCCAACCAGGCCGCCAAACCATAATCCAATCGCCAACGGAATAACATACTTCCATAAAATCGGCGCCTTAAAAAGATAAACAACCGCGCCGATTACATTTGCAAACGCCAACGTAAAATTCTTTAATGCATTATTGACTGCAAAGGTATTTTGGCGGTTAATGACGATCAAAAGTGCCAATAAGACAACCCCGCCACCAGCACCAAAATATCCAGTGTAGATGCCTTCAAGAAAAATTCCTAAATAAGCCGCAAGCCGTTTACCGACACTAACTTGTTCATCAACGACAACCGCCTTTTGACGCATGTTTGGTACGAGAACCATAATCCCCGCAAACATAATAAAAAATGGAACGATTTTCTTGAAAATTGTCGACGGAACCCAGAACAGCAATAGCGCCCCTAAAATCACTCCTAAAATTGATAACGGTAAGATTTGCCAAATTTGTTTTTTCTTACCATTCAATTCCTGCTTCGAAGCAATAATCGAACTGAATCCAGACGCTAATAACGAATATGTATTCGTAACGTTGGCCATTACCGGCGGCAAACCGACCATTAATAACGCTGGGTACGAAACAAGCGATGCCAACCCTGCTGCACTGCTTGAAATTCCGGCAAGAAAGCCTGCTGGAATCAAAAATAATACTAACTTAAGTAAACTAATCATATCTCTTCCCTCACATTAATTAAAAAATTAACGCTAATATTTTACCACATTTAAAAATTAATTTTTAGGCTACTAAAAAAGAAGGTGTGACAAAACAGTAAAAACGAGCGTGGTGGAAGCAGAAAAGCGAACGAATCGCGTAGCATAGATTCGGAACTTTTCGAATTAGCTACGCGTCACCACTCAGCTCGTTTGTTTTGAAACCCGATTATGCGGATATAACAAAAAGGCTGCGACTTACGTCACAACCTCTTTACGATTAATTGAACATAGCTATTGCATATTTTCGTCGTTTAAGAATGTATCAAGGACGCCTTCGACCATATCCCATTCTTCATCGCTTTCAATGTCGTAAAGTTCTGCATCCTTTGCATCGCCGTTTTCATCCGGATCAAATGCAAAAGCAAGCACATCGACCTGTTCTTCTGGTTCTGAACCAGCAGGAATTAAAAGAATATATGATTTGCCGTAATCTTCAGATTCAAACGTGAATAAAATTTCATACAAACTTTCATTTCCCTTATCATCAACTAATGTGATCAAATTATCATCATTTGATTGGTTTTGATTATTTTTTGCCATTCTTTTACCTCACTTTAGTAAGTCTACCAGTTTGCCCTTGCGATCTAAATAGTTTTGCAAGATCAACGTTGCTGCCAGTTTATCGATCACTTGATAACGCTTCTTTCGTGAAGCATCCGCTTCTTCAATCAGCATTCGTTGGGCTTCAACCGTCGTTAACCGTTCATCTTGGAAATCAATTGGCAAATTGATCTTTGCCTGTAACATCTTACCATATTTTTGAGCAGCTTCAACCCGCGGGCCGCAAGTATTATTCATGTTTTTAGGTAAGCCGATCACAAACCCGACAACTTGTTTTTCCTTTGCAAGTTCAACGACCCGGTCCAAGCCGAAAACTTCTTCGTCTTCATTGATTCGGACGATCTCTACTCCCTGTGCTGTCCAGCCCAATTGATCACTTACAGCGACCCCGACCGTTTTTGAACCGACATCGAGTCCCATTATTCGTGCCAATTGATCTTCATATCCTCTCTATCAAGGTATGAACGAACTAACTCTTCAATAATTTCGTCCCGTTCAAATTTCCGAATTAAGTTCCGCGCATTATCAGCCCGGGGAATGTATGCCGGATCACCTGAAATCAGATACCCAACAATTTGATTGATTGGATTATATCCCTTTTCTTCAAGTGCATTGTATACCGTTTGTAACGTTTGATGAATTTCTTTTTGTTCCCCTTCGTTATAATCAAAGAAAACCGTCTTATCTGATGATGCCATCCAGAACACCTCCGTAATTATTATCTAATGCCTTTATTTTACTAAACTCCCCAAACTACCTCAAATGATTTTGACTAAAATTGCCAAATGTAACAGAAATGAAAAATCATCCCTATCATTTAAATTCGCAATTCAGATTTAAATATTGAAACAAAAAGACAAGCTCTCGTTTAAATCGAAAACCTGTCTTTCAAAACTTTCATTAACCATGCTTACTAAGCATTTGCATTTGCAAATGACTTGGCATGCTTTTTCAAATATAATAACAAATCTGTTTCGCTATTAAATTCCCGCGGGTGGTGTTGTCCATGTAAGCGGAGAATAATCTTATTGATCCGAATGCGTCCGGTCCATGTATACGTGTGATCTACAATAAAGCGGTTATTAAGCTTTTCGCCTTTTTTACCAAACTTTAAAACATACACTTTTTCAGGCACAATTAATGGATTAACGTGCTCTTTTTCATAGTCAACGCCATGGGCTCTTAAGAAATGTTTTGTTTTCTTTAGCATGTTATTCCTCCTTATCTGCCTTTTACTCCTTTATTATACCAAGTTATCGTTCAATAAACTAAGATTTGGTTCTTGATATAAGAAAAATGCTCATAAACACGAGCATTCTCAGAGTATATCACCCGTACGGGGATCGAACCCGCAACTCCGCCTTGAGAGGGCGACGTCTTAACCAATTTGACCAACGGGCAAAGTTACTTTCTCTATTATACCCTGTCGTTAATAAAAATCAAGCTTACTTATCATAAAAATGCCGCAATGAAAAATAAATAAACATTGCAAATAATATCAGACACCAACCTAAACTCAAACACCCAATCACCAAGAATAACTTGATCTTAAAAAGTTCACTCATTACTAAAATAATGATGGTAAAAATACTCCACTTGATCATTCGCAGTTTGAGATTCTCAATTTCGTGTCGCATTCAATTCATTCCTTAATTAATCTTGCCACCAATTATCGAACTCAGCCATTAATTTCTTCACTGCTTTTCCCCGATGACTGACCCGGTTCTTTTCGTCAACGGAAACTTCAGCAAATGACTTTTGCAAATCGTTTGAATAAAACAGCGGATCATAGCCGAACCCATCATTTCCGGTTTCGTGATCAAGAATTCGACCAAATGCTTCACCACTAACTTCAAGCGGAGCCTTATCAGGGTGAACAACAACGATTGAAGTGTAAAAATGAGCTGTCCGTTTATCTGCCGGAACACCTTTTAATGCTTCAAGCAATTTTTTGCGGTTTGCAACGTCATCATGGTCGCCCGCATACCGAGCTGAATGAATTCCCGGCGCTCCATTCAAGGCGTCAACACAGAGGCCTGAATCATCGGCTAAAACCGTTGCATGTGTAACATTCATTAGAGCATTTGCCTTAATCAATGCATTTTCAGCAAAACTACTTCCATTTTCATCGATTGCTGGAACTTGATCCGCATCAAGATCCAACAACGTTGTCACTTCAAACCCCTTTGGTTCAAAGATTTTGCGATATTCACGTGCTTTTCCTGGATTTTTGGTTGCAATTAAAATTTTCGGCATTTCGATTCCCCATCTCTTAAATTTATCCTTATTCTATCATTGATTTTCCAAATTAGTAAGAATTTTTATCTTTAAAAAGGTATAATTAGAGTTAACGACAAGTTTAGAGGAGCTTAATTATGAAAAAAGACTTTTATAATCAAGTATTAGGTCATCAAACCGGAACCACACTCGGCAGTGAACTTTTGCGCGACGTTTTGATTCCGTCATTAGTCGGCAATAATGACGATATCATGTATTGGACCGGAAAACTTTTGGCACGTAAATTATTGCTTGCAACCGATAATGATTTGCGTTTGTTCTTTGAATATGCCGGCTGGGGAACGTTGACCCACACCAAGTCAAAGAAAGAAGAACACTCCTTTGAGTTAAGCGGCGATCCGGTCAAAGTTCGGTTTGGCGCAACGGAGAAGCCCGACTTCCAACTTGAAGCTGGCTTTATCGCTGAAACGTTCCAGTTACATAGCAACTTCACAACTGAAGCAAAGGTCGAAAAGACAGACGACAAAAAGAACGTTGTTACCATCAACGTCATCATTGATTCGCACGCTCCCGTTCAACCAGAAAGTACGGATGTCGAACCATTCTCAATGATTGAATTTGATAAAATTCAAAAAGAAGCCCAGAAGGTTGATTCTGATAAAGAAGATTAATATTAAAAAATGCGATAGCCATCTCTGACTACCGCATTTTTTGTTTTAATTGAAATTAATCATTTTCTTTTGTATCAGCTTTTTCTTCAATCATTGTTGGTTCAGCAAAGTCTTGATCGTAGTTCAATGTAAAGTGCATGTGATCTTTTCCGATAACCGTATTCGGGAAAATATCCGTTGCGTTCTTCACATACTTTTCAGGATCACGCATTGCTTGTGAGAAGTGGGTTAAAACCATTTCCTTAACGTGGCCCTTCTTTGCCTGCGTTGCTGCTTCAGCAAATGTCATGTGCATCTTGTTCTTTGCCTTTTCAGTATCGTCATTTGAACCGAAGTTGGCACAGCTCAAAAGTAAATCTGAACCTTCAATGAATCCTGGAATTTCAGGGGTTGGCCGCGTATCAGTTACCCAGCTGACCCGCATGCCTTTCCGTGCTTCGCCAAGAACCATGTCTGGAGTGTAAGTCTTGCCTTCGTATTCAACTGGCTTTTGACCGCGTTGCAAATCACCCCAGATACGTTGGGGAACTTCGTTGGCCTTTGCCTTTTGCGGATCAAATTTTGGTTCCCGCTTTAGGTCAACCCGGTATGCGAAGTTCGGCCGCGTGTGCTTAACTGGCAAAGCTGAAATTGACAATTCACCGTGAATGTATTTGTTGTTAATTACGATTGGTTCACCTGGAGTTGGGTCTTCAATAATGTTAATGTCGTAGTTTAACCATGGCATGATGACCCGGAAACCTTTCATAACATCTTTGATTCCCTTTGGCCCAATGATCGTGATTGGTTCTGTCCGGCCAGTGTTGCTGGTCGTTCCTAAAATTCCTTGTAATCCAATAACGTGATCCCCATGCAAGTGGGTAATGCAAATTACATCGAGGGATTTGAATCCACTCCGAACAGCCCGCATTGAAACACCAGTTCCTTCACCGGCATCCATCAAAATTTTCCGGCCTTTATATTCAATAATTGCTGATGATAAGTAACGATCTGGAAGCGGAATACTGCCACCCGTTCCAAGTAATGTAACGTCAATCATTCATCTTACCTCTTCCTATATTCATTTCCAATTATTAAGTTACGCTTTTTTAATGAAAAAGTACAAGATAAAGCATTGAAAAAAAGAAGGTGTGATCGAATCACACCTTCTACTTAAAGTTCACAATCGTTGCGCCATCGCCACCCGCATTCGGCGACGCATAATTAAAACTTTTAACGGACGGGTTCGTTGAAAGGTACTGCTTGATTGCCTGTTGTAAAGCTCCCGTTCCCTTTCCGTGAATAATCGTCACTGATGGATAACCGGCAAGGAGTGCTGAATCAATGTACCGGTCAACACTCATCAAAGCCTCTTCTTTTGTCTGTCCTCGAAGATCAAGACTCGTTGATAGCCCTGATGACGAACTCCGTTTAACACTCACATTGGCATGCGTTGCGGGTTGATCATCAACCTTGACCTTTTCAAGATCATCCGTATCAATTTTCATCTTCAAAATTCCAAGCTGAACTTCCCAATGATGGTCATCAACTTTCCGGAGCAAAACTCCTCGTTGACCGTATGATTTGACCAGCACGTCATCGTCAACATGAAATTCTTTCTGATTCTTGGCCCGCCGTAAAACCTTATTCTTTTTAAGGTTAATTGGCTGTTCCAGCTTATTCAGCTTCGTCTTCGCATCAACTAACTCATTTTCCTTAACGGCGCTGGCACTTTGAGTCCGCATCTTCCGTAAATCGGCAATAATTTGATCCGCCTTGCGTTGCGCATCGTTTACGATTTGATTAGCCTGTTGTCGAGCATGATTCAGCTGATTTTCTTTTTGACTTTCAAATTTTTCAAAGCCCTTTTCCAAATCATGATGCAATTTTTCGGCTTCTTTCAAATGTTTCTTGAAAAAGGCCTGCTTTTCTTCGGCGTCATGCCGTTTTTTGACCAAATCAGCAATCATTTCGTTTAGATCCTGACTGTCCTGAGCAACTAACTGCCGGGCCGACTGAACGATCATCTCCGGCAATCCAAGCCGTTGTGAAATATCGAATGCGTTACTGCGCCCCGGAATTCCAATCAACAAATGATATGTTGGTTGCAGGGTTTCACTATCAAATTCCATTGACGCGTTGATCGTTTGCGGCCGTTCATAACCATAAGCCTTTAATTCGGGATAGTGGGTCGTTGCCACTACATAGCTTCCTTCAGCCCCCACAGCATCCAAAATTGCAATCGCCAAGGCTGCCCCTTCCTGGGGATCAGTCCCGGCACCTAATTCATCAAATAAGACCAGCGATTGGGCAGTAATATGCTTCAAAATATCAACAATGTTGGTCATATGGGATGAAAATGTACTCAAACTTTGTTCAATCGACTGTTCATCGCCGATGTCAGCAAACACTTCATCAAACACACCGATCCGGCTTTCTTCAGCTGCTGGAATAAATAATCCAGACTGTCCCATTAACTGAATCAATCCCAATGTCTTTAACGTGATGGTTTTCCCACCGGTGTTAGGACCGGTAATGACGATTGCCTGATAATCTTTGCCAAGTGAAATGTCATTTTTAACCACCGTTTTTGGGTTAAGAAGGGGGTGCCATGCTTGCCGCAAATAAATGTCATTTTCAGCCGAAATTTCAGGCAACGTTGCCTTGATTTCGTAAGCATACTGAGCCTTGGCGTTAATAAAGTCCATCCGTCCTAAGATCCACGCATTTTCAGAAAGCTCATTCGTATATGGTGCGATCAGTTCGGACAATTCCCGCAAAATCCGCTGAATTTCTTCTTTTTCAGCTAATTGCTGCTGCTTCAACCGGTTGTTCAAATCAACAATTGCCTGCGGTTCGATAAAGAGGGTTTGCCCCGAAGCGCTTTGATCGTGAACGACCCCGCCAAATTGACCGCGATTTTCAGCTTTGACCGGAATTACATAACGGTCGTTCCGAATCGTAACTAGTGAATCACTTAAATATTTTGACTTGCTTCCACGTGTCAGGCTTGAAAGTTTATCCCGAATCTCGGCTTCTGTATTTTCAATTTGCCGCCGTAAACTCTTCAATAAACTTGAAGCATCATCCGTAACATGCCCATCGCCTTCAATTGAGTTTAATAGACGTTTAGCAACATCGGGTAACGTTTCTAGCTGATCATTTAAATCATAAAGGCGTTGCAAAACAACTTCATCATCAAGCAATTCGCGGAAAAAGGCCTTGACGGCGTTTGTTGCCCGCAAAACCTTTGCAATCATCGCAAGTTCCTTACCGTTCAAGGTTGCGCCAATTTCAAGGCGTTTCAACTGCATCCGAATATCAAGCAGTTTCGGCATCGGGATTCCGCCCTTCAACCGCAGAATATCTGCTCCGTCCTGGGTTTCGTCTAATAATTCATCAATCCGGTCATAATCGCTTTGCGGTTTCATTCGTTCAACAAGCTTCTTACCGTTTTCAGTTACCGTATACTCCGCAATCTGTTGCCGAATTTTGTCATACTCTAATGTCTTTAAAATTTTGCTATTCATGCTGCTCCTCCCTTCTAGAATTGATTTTGATCATTATAATCATTCATTATCTGCTGTGAGATCACCGGTGTTTTCTTTAACATCCATTCAGCAACCGGCGACTGTTGGACCGTGGCCCGCACATTTTGACTTGGCCATGCTGCCATCAGTAACAGCGCAAAGAAAATGACCACGTACATTAAAATCGTTGATAAGGCCGCGCCTGCCAGCGCATTAACCTGCGAAATTAATGGTAACTTGGTAATTCCGTTGACTGTCCGTGCTAAAAAACGGTAAATAATACTGCCGACAATTGCAATGATCCAAAATGCAAGCACATTATAAAACATTCCTGAAAAAATCGAATTTTTCCACAATGCCGGCATCATCGTTGCTAAAGCCGCGCCCATCGGTTTGGCTAAAAAGACTGCGAGTAAAAAAACAATGACATATCCCGCAACACTTAAAAGGGTCATTAAAAGACCGCGTTTAAGCCCAAACCGAAAAGCTAAAATCAACAATAAAACGATAATTAACGTTAACATTTAATCACCTAGTTTGTTTGATCTTCAATCTTCCGTTGCAACTTATCTAATTCTTCCTGTTTTTCCAATTGATCTGAAACTGCATTGATTGCTAAAAGCAATGCGGCTTTCTTTTCTGAAAGTGAAGGCATCATTTTCTTAATCGTTGCCAATTCTTGATTAGCAACTTCCATTACCGCATTCATGTGTTCAGGGGTACTCTTCCCAATAATCGTAAATTCTTCGCCGTCAATTTGAACCTTAAACCGGCGTTTTCCCTCTGCCATATCAATTCCGTCCTTTCAATCACTTAATATTGATATTTTAGCATATTTCGCCGTTAAAAGACGGGCGAAGTTCCTTAATAAATCGCCAAGATTTCAATTTAATGGTTGCAACAATTGAAATTTGCTTTATTATTTACAGTAATAGCGATATAATTCGTTCATATATAAGAAAGGAATTTGATTATGTGTGGAATTACAGGATTCATAAATGATTCAATGGGTGCTGATGAAAAACGCCCCATTTTAACTAAAATGATGGATGCAATTAAACACCGTGGTCCCGATAGCGGCGGTCAAGCAGTTGACGACCATGCAGCAATCGGAATGCGCCGGTTAAGTATCATTGACGTCCACGAAGGTAAACAACCAATTTACAACGAAGATCAATCAAAAGTTATCACATTTAACGGCGAAATTTACAACTTCCAAGAACTTCGCGAAGAACTTGTTGCTGCCGGTCACAAGTTCACAACCCATACAGATACAGAAGTTATTCTCCACGGGTACGAAGAATACGGAACAGACATTTTAAAGAAATTACGTGGAATGTTTGCATTCGTAATTTACGACTACAAGACAAAGGAACTTTTTGGTGCACGTGATCCATTCGGAATCAAGCCATTTTACTACACTCAAATGGGTGATACCTTCATGTATGGTTCTGAAATCAAGAGTTTCTTACGTCACCCTGACTTTAAGAAGGAACTTAACAAGCAAGCCTTGAAGCCATTCATGACATTCCAATACTCTGCCCTGAACGAAACATTCTTCAAGGGAGTTTACAAGTTAAAGGAAGGTCATTACTTCATTTACCGGGATGGCACAATGGACATTCACCAATACTTCGACTACAAGGCTCAGCCTTCAAACGAATCATTGAGTGAAATTACTGATGAAATCGACAATGCGGTCGTTGAATCAGTCAAGGCCCACTCAATCACTGATAAGGAAGTTAAAACCGGGGCTTTCCTTTCAAGTGGGGTTGACTCAAGCTACGTTGCTTCAGTTCTTAAGCCGCATACAACATACTCAGTTGGTTTTGACCGCGGAAAAGTTAACGAAATCAACGATGCGGAAGATTTGGCAAAGGAATTAGGAACGAACATGAAGTCCGAAACGATCGATGCCAATGATGCATTCAGTCACTTTGCTCAGATTCAATATTTCCTTGATGAACCTGATTCAAACTTCTCATGCATCCCGTTGTTCTTCTTGTCAAAACTTGCTGCCAAAGATGTTAAGGTTGTTATGAGTGGTGAAGGGGCTGACGAATTATTCGGTGGTTACCAAGCATACGGTTTCTGGACCAAGTCGCGGATGATCCGGTTGATTGCTGAAGCATTGAAGAAGTTGCCGCGCAAGACCCGGAAGAAAATTGCCGATTCAATTCGGGACAAGAACTTCCACGGCAAGGCTCACTTATACACATCAATCGCCCCTGCTGAAGATTTCTTCATCGGTGATTCACGGGTCTTTGAACCGGAAGAAGCAACCGAATTCTTACAAGACGATTATCAAGACGCACCAACGATTCAACAAATCATTGGCCCAACATACGAAAAGGTTGAAGATCAAACTGCTGAAATCCGCAAGATGCAATACCTTGACTTGCACCACTTCATGCCTGGCGATATCTTATTGAAAGCTGATAAGATGACAATGGCCGCTTCACTTGAAGCCCGGGTTCCGATTCTTGATGTTGAAGTTGCTAAGGTTTCAGAAAAGGTGCCAACCAAGTACATGATCAACTCAAAGAACACGAAGTACGCATTCCGGCAAGCTGCTAAACGCCACTTACCAAAAGAATGGTACAACCGTGAAAAGCTTGGTTTTCCAACCCCGATTCGGGACTGGTTACACGAAGAAAAATACTACAAGATCGTGCGGGATGAATTCTCACAAGATTACGTTAAGGAATTCTTCAAACAAGACAAATTGCTTAAGATGCTCGATGATTACTATGATGGTAAAAACGACAGCCGGAAACAAATTTGGAATGTTTACACATTCTTAACATGGTACAAAGTTTACTTCATCAATGATGGTGAAAAACCAGCTGTTGAAGAATTTTAATTGAATTAAGAAGGTGTGACAAAACGCTAAAAACGAGCGTGGTGGAAGCAGAAAAACGAACGAATCGCGTCAGCATAGATTCGGAGGTTTTCGAATTTCCAAGTAGCTCGTTTGTTTTGGAACCCGATTATGCAGATATAGCAAAGAGGCTGTGACTTACATCACAACCTCTTAATTTTTATGTTTGATTTATTTCCAAATCAAAGACAACAAAAAAAGCCGCGATTTAAAATCGCAGCTTTTTTATTTATGTCAATTAATAATCGATTATTTAATTGATGGTGTTCCAAGCCAGCCGATGATTTCCTTAACTGTATCAACGATTGCTTGTGTACCAGGAGCAAGTAACTTACGAGGGTCGTAACCTTTACCTTCTTCATCCTTACCTGCTTCGATGTACTTACGAGTTGCAGCAGCAAAGGCAAGTTGGTTTTCTGTGTTGATGTTAACCTTTGAGATACCCATGCTGATTGCTTTTTCAATTTGTTCTTGAGGAATACCTGAACCACCGTGTAATACTAATGGTGTATCAACAGCGTCAGCAATTTCCTTCAAACGGTCGAAGTTAAGACCTTGCCAGTTTTCTGGGTACTTGCCGTGGATGTTACCAATTCCACATGCTAAGTAGTCAACGCCTGTTGCAGCCATTGTCTTAGCTTCTTCAACACTAGCTAATTCGCCGGCACCTGTGATACCGTCTTCTGTACCACCGATTGAACCAACTTCAGCTTCAACAGAAATGCCACGTTCGTGAGCTAACTTAACGATTTCCTTTGTCTTTTCTAAGTTTTCTTCGAATGGTAAGTCGTGGCCATCAAACATAACTGATGAATAACCAGCCTTAATGCATTCCTTAGCAGCTTCATAGTTACCGTGGTCTAAGTGCATGATAACTGGAACTGTGATGTTCATAACACGCATTTCGTTTTCTACTAAGTTCTTAACTAACTTGTAGTCACCCATGTACTTAGCAGCACCCATTGAGCATTGAATTAAAACAGGTGTGTTTGTTTCTTGGGCAGCTTGAAGAATAGCGCGTGTCCATTCCAAGTTATTTGTGTTGAACGCACCAACAGCGTAGTGACCCTTACGAGCATCGTTGTAGATTGCGTTACCGTTTACGAATACTGACATAAAACAGCCTCCTAAAAATATACATGTAATTACTCTTCCGAGTACGCCATTATTTTACCACAATCCCTTTTCATTTACCATATTGCCATTAATGGGTGTTATGAACATATTAAGCTATTTTCTGAAAGCTTTTTCCCTCAATATCTTTTACTATATAGATTTTATTTCTATAATTACAATAAAATTTTAAATCTAAAAAATACATCAAAATATGATAAAATTAGATCATATTTTCACCTAATCCAATTTTTATAATTTCAAGGAGGAACTAATGTCTTTTAAAGATTTTTTCAAAATCAAGCAATTTAAAACAACTATCCAACAAAATGCTGAAACAATTCAAAGACTTGAAGAAGAAAATCAAAGTTTGAAAGAAACAGCTAATTTAAAACTTTCTGTTAAACAACTAAAACCAGTTGATCTAGAAATTAAAATAAATAAAAAAGAAAAAGAGCTATCTGATTTAGAGTCAGCAATCTTATCAAGAAAAAATAAAATTCAATCTCTTTCAAACGATGAACAAGAAATAAATAGTCAAATCAACGATTTAGAAAATCAATTAGTTTCAATTAAAGATGAAATTAATATGGAATCATTTGGGTTATATAAACCAAGATATAAATTTGCTAATTCTAGTGCCTATAAAGCAAAACTAATTACTGAACGTGCCAATCAAAAAGAAATGATAAGAGAAAACAAGGCAGGAATTGTTACTACTCAAATGACTTTAAATAATAGCGTTGCAAAAGGAAAAGCAATGCAAAAGAAAAATATAAAAATTATGCTTCGTGCTTTCAATGGGGAATGTGAAGCTGCAATCAATAAAGTAACTAAATCAAATATAGAAACCATTGAAAAAAGAATTTTAAGGTCATATGAACAATTAAACAAATTAATGGAGTCTAACAGTGTTAGAATATCTGAAGACTACCTAGATAGTAAAATTAATGAAGCTCATATTGCACTAGAATATGCCTTAAAAAAAGAAGAAGAAAAAGAACAACTTCGTGAAGAAAGAGAATGCGAACGTGAGGAAAAAGCGCTTCAACGTGAATTAGCTAGTGAGCGTAAAAAATATGAGAAAGATGAGCAACACTTTGCTCAAGCCGAAAAAGAAGTGCAAGAAAAAATAGACAATTCAAAAGATGAAAATGAAATTCTTTCTTTAAAGGAACAACTTTCTAAATTACAAAACAAACTTTCTGAAATACAGAAAAAAAAGGAAAAATTAAACAATCGAGCAGAAAATCCAACTGCTGGCTACGTTTATATAATTTCCAATATTGGTTCATTTGGAAAAAATGTATTCAAAATTGGCGTTACACGACGTTTAAATCCTCTTGATCGTATTAATGAACTTGGAAGTGCATCAGTTCCATTTAAATTTGACGTTCATGCATTAATATTTAGCGATAATGCATATAAACTTGAATCTGAATTACATAATAAATTTAATGATAAACGTGTTAACCAAGTAAATCATCGTAAAGAATATTTCAATATAACCATTGATGATATAAAAAATGCACTAAAGGATTATCAAAATCTAACCTTCGATTTTAATGAATTGCCTGCTGCTGAAGAGTTCTACGAAAGCCAAAAAATACTAAATTCTAAAAATTAATACTATTAAAATAAAAGCGCTAATCTCGAGTAAGCTCTACCAAGATTAACGCTTTTATAATTTAAGCAACATGATTTTCGTGCAGGATATTTTCAACGACTTCTTCCATTTCCGGCGTCCGTTTCCACTCTTCAAAATGATCAAAGTTTTCTTCCGGCATTTCAAAATTTTCGTTGATGTAGTTTTCGTATGCAATCACATTTTTGGAACGCGGAATGTTTAATTGAACAATTCGCACTTCCTTAATAAAACCGCGAATTGCAGCCAGTTCAGCCCGGCCATTTTGAACAATATTTGAAATTTCAAAATACCGCGAACCATCATTGCGCGTAATTTCTTCAATCAGCGTTAATGTTTCATGACTCTTCATGACGATCCCTCCATTTAAAATTCTTAATTCCAGTGTACAAAAAAATCGGCTAATAAAAAAGAGGTTATGACAACTGTCACAACCTCGGCATAAGAGAGAAAGAGAATTGATTAGAAGGTAAATTATTAAATACCTTACACTGATAATATATATCACCATGTAAGCGTTGTCAATAATATGATAAAAAATTTTTGATTTTAAAATTCAGTTGCCTTTTTGAATTTAATATTCTTTTTCAAACTCTTTCATATTATAATGAAATTCGTGAGGGAGGGATCATATTGATTAACCATAAACAATTCAAACTTAGCGTCATTATTGGGGGTATTATTTTTGGAATTCAACTTTTGATCGGGTTAAATCCGCATACGGGAACTTACCATCGCATTCACCCTGTTTTTGCGCTTCTTAAAACTGAATTATGGTACATTCCGATCCTGTATATTATTTTGAAACTCTTCGTAATTTGTGCGATTATTTACCTGATTTTTCGGGTTATTAATTACTTTTTAAATTATTATCGAGGTTAAAAATAAGGCTGCATCATAACTAAGACGCAGCCTTTTTATTATATTCAAATTTTCCGCTTACGCTTTCTTCTTCCCCATTTCCCTTAATCCAGGAATCAATAGCATAACAACAAAACTTAAAAGATACATCACTGACAAGAAGCCCATTACAACATTCATTGAATACTTGCTCATCAAAAAGCCGATTACGATCGTTGAAAAACTTCCAACTGCTTTTCCGACGTTCATAATCAAGTTATTCGCAGTTGCCGAAATATCAGCCGGATACAAGTACGTCATAATGGCCCCATAACCGCCATACATCCCGTTGGCAAAGAAACCAACGATTGCTCCTAAAATAACCAATTCAATCATGTTGCGGGCTTGGATCAACGCATAAATCACGAATGCAGCTCCAATCAAGAAACATCCAAATGATTTCCGCGGGCCAAAGTAATCTAAAATATTTCCGAAAACAAGCATCCCAATGCACATTCCGATAATCGTCGCTACCATCCATAATGATGATCCGCGAACGGTAATCCCGAGTTGCTTTTGCACGATGGTTGGAAGCCAGTTCATTAAACCATAGTAACCACCCGTTTGCACGATCAACATGAAAATTAAGCCAATCGTTTGCCCGGCAAGTTGAGGAGTTTCAAACAACCGTGAGAATGAAACTTTCGGCTTGTCTGCTTTCTTTTGGTTATTCAAGAACGTCGGACTTTCCTTTAAATTCCGCCGAATAAAGAACGCCAAGATCACTGGGAAGACCCCGACTAAGAATAAGACGTGCCAGCCAAAGTGCGGTAAGATCAATGCTGATAAGATTGCGGCAATGATGCCCCCAAGTTGGCCGCCAATACTTGCAATCGCCGTTACCCGGCCATACCGCTTAGCTGAGAAATACTCACCGATCATTGCCATTCCGGCACCGTATTCCCCACCTTCACCAAAACCGACGAGGAACCGCAAAATACAAACCATCGTAAAGCTATTTGCAAAGTACATTAGCGCTGTTGCGCCGGCAAAAATAAAGATCGTGTACGAGAAAATCTTTACCCGGCCATATTTATCGCTCAGGATTCCGAAAATCAATCCGCCAAGCAACATTCCGAGGTTAGTGATCGTATTGATCATTCCGGCTTGCGTCGTCGTAATTCCTAAACTGGCAATTACCGAAGTCAACGCGAAAGACATGAAGTTAAAGTCCATGTTTTCAAAAGAAAAACCAGTCGCAGTAGACGCAATTACCCGTTTTTGATCCTTACTGAGACTGGTTGGTTTTGAATTATCCATAATATCTTCCTCCAAAATTAATGCTCACAGGCATCGTTTATTTTGACTTAAGTCATACTAGGAGGATATTTTACGCTAATTATTAAAAAAATCAAATTAAAAAAGGAAGATGTGTAAAAAATCGCATCTTCCTTGCTATTTTGTGCATAATCGGGTTCCAAAACAAACGAGCTATGTGGAAGTTCGAAAAGCTTCGAATCTATGCTCCGCGATTCGTTCGCTTTTCTGCTTCCACCACACTCGTTTTTGACGTTTTGTCACACCTTCACATTAAGCTTCCTGTTCTTCTTTTTTCTCCGCTTGTTCTTCTTGCTTGCGTTCGATTTTTTCTTCTTCAGATTCTTTTTCCATGATCCGGTTGTATTTCTTCTTTAAAATCAAGAGAAGAATACATGCCACGACGTAGAACCCTGCTGCGATGTAATATGCAATCGCATAGCCTGATGGATCTTTCAGTAAGAATAATGATGTAAATAATCCAACCCCGATTCCGACAACCGCATTGACGATCGTTGTTAATGAACTAAATGCAGGCCGTAAGTTTTTCGGGACAAGTGCCATTTGCAATGACTGTTGAACCGGCATTGAAGCGTTGACCAAACCTGAACGAAGGAATAACACAATTCCGATTGCAATTGCCACGTTGCTGCCGAAGATGTTCCCCTTCGCCATCAACAGCATTAATGGCGTACATGAAAGCGTCATAACTGAAATTGAGACAATTGAACCAAGTTTCTTTTCCAACCACGGTGCAAATGTATAACCAATCAGCATCGCAAAGGTTTGCAAAGTAATGATCGTTGAAACGGTTCCCCGTTGAATATGCAAGAAGTTATTCAGGTAAATTGGGAAATATGGTGTTACCAAGTATGCCCCTACCCGAATTAAGGCAAGGAACGTAACGAATAAAACAATATCCTTTTGCGCCAACATCTTAAAGTTAACGGCCTTCTTTGCTTTCCGTTCAGCAAGTTCGGCTTCCGTTTCTGTGTAGTCGCTTGGCCGTTCCTTCAAGAACAATGAGCAAATAAATGCCAGGATAGTAAAGCCAATCGCAATGTAGATCACTGACTTGTATGATGTGATGTAGTTATGTAATGTGCTGCCCGTCATGTGAGCCTGGTTTCCTGACAAAACTGAAGCCTTGTCGTAACCGATCCCCATGATTTTACTGAAGACCCAAACAACAACCTTGCCGCCAAAGAACGTTACGATTGCTTGGGTAACCAGGTTGGTGATCATCACGGCTGACATCATGAATGTCCGAATTTTCCGTGGAACATAAACTGAATACATTAACGGGTACATGAAATCGTAAATCCCCACCCCGGCAGTCAATAACGCATATGAAATCGCAATAATTTGCGTATTTTCAGTAAAAATCATTGCTAACATCGTTGCAATCGTTAAAATTGGAGCAACAACTAAAACTTTTTTATATCCGGTCTTGTGAATGTAAATCAGCATAATCGCCATTAAAACTGATCCAATCGCAGTATAAATATTCAGTCCGGTAACAACTTTCGGCGCAGCAAGGTCAAGGTATGAAACCAATGTATTATTGGTGATCCCTGTAACCGCACCTAATAAACCATAAATTACAATGTATACAAAACAGTTCCGTTTATACCGGCTTTCCCAATGAAGCGCCGGGTCATTTAACGCGGGCATTCCTGACATTTCGCCATCTCCTTTAATTAACGTTAAATTAAGTATACCATTCTTTTTAATCATTTTATAATCTTTTTGACATATTTTTATCATATTCAATTCATTATTTTATTAAAATCTTTTAATCACGGGCTTTATCTCCATTTAATTTATTATTTGACCTTTTTTGACCAAAGGGTTAGAATGTAATCAATCAGTTTTGTGTGCTAAACTCAAACTAGTTACTTTATTTTAAGGAGGCAAATTCTCATGAATTTAGTTCCAACAGTTATTGAACAATCTGGTCAAGGCGAACGAGCTTATGACATTTACTCTCGTTTGTTAAAGGACCGGATCATTATGGTATCAGGTGAAATCAACGACGACATGGCAAACGCCATTATCGCCCAATTACTTTTCCTTGATGCCCAAGATTCAGAAAAAGATATTTACATGTACATTAACTCACCTGGTGGTTCGGTTTCAGCTGGGCTTGCAATTTACGACACAATGAACTTCGTTAACGCTGACGTTCAAACGATCGTAATGGGCATGGCCGCATCAATGGCATCAATTCTTGCAACCGCTGGCGCAAAGGGCAAGCGGTTCGCATTACCAAACTCAGAAATCATGATTCACCAGCCACTTGGCGGTGCTCAAGGTCAATCAACTGAAATTCAAATTGCAGCTGAACACATTCTTAAGACCCGCAAGTTGATCAATCAAATTCTTGCTGACCACACTGGTCAATCGATCAAGAAGATCAACGCCGACACTGATCGGGATAACTTCATGACTGCTCAAGAAGCCGTTGATTATGGTTTGATCGATGGAATCATGGAAAATAAGAAGAAAATGAAATAGGCGATTGCCTAACAAAGAGGCATCTTTTCGGAAATTGTCCGAAAAGATGCCTTTATTTTTTCCTAATTTTCACATTCCATAAATACTTACAATATGCAATCATACTTTCAACGATGATACACAAGAAATAAATTGTAAAAAGAATTACCAAGAAAACCGTGAACACATCGCTTAGCCCTAAATTGGGAAACGGGTAATCCGAATCACTATAAATCAGCCAAATGAAAAAGCAATCAAATAGCAACATGACGATAAACAAAAAAACGTAATCCTTATTGGAATCAGCAACGTCTTTTAGCCCGACTGGATCCTCGAATTCATTCGGATCCACATGACGGTTAAGCAAATACCATCCAATCGCAAGCACCCCCGCAAGAATTCCCAGCCACCAATGAAACTTCCATTCAAATGAGTTTAACCATTGCATCAGCGCCGACGCTTTGGTGTTAATTGAATAATAGTATGGGGTAACCCACGAAATTAATTCATCCCAACAAACCAGGATCAGAACAATTCCTAAAACAATCATGTTATAAATCAGCATTTTCCTGGAAGTTTTTGCTGACGCGTGAAATTTTACAAAGCGATGTTCTTGCGTATCATAGTAAATCAAAATTGAATGTTTCTTCTTCTCGCCCTGAACACTCATACGCCCATATTTCAAATATCGGGTAAATTTTGAATCTTTGGATTTCATACATTTCTCCCCCTCTTTTTCTTAATTTTAACACTAAAAAAACTTCCTTCCGGTTATCCCAGAAGGAAGTTTTTATTATTGATTCCATGCACTCTTTAATTTCTGTGCATTTTGTTTGATCAATTGATTTCGATTACTATTTGGATGAGTCAAAATATCCTGCATAATTTGATTCAATTGAACAAACGCCGTATTTGAATTCTTAACGACCGGCATCGTAAACATGTTTTCAGTTGAATTTGATACAACCGCTGGGACCTTGGTTCCGGCTAAGTTCTTATAGCTGTTGCTCTTCAAAACTTGGTTGTTGACCGGCATGTAACCCGTTGTTTTTGCCCAGTACAACTGTTGTTTTGGTTCGGTTAAGAACTTCATGTATTCAAACGCTGCCGTCCGTTGAGCCTTGCTGGCATTCTTGAACATGTAAATGTCGGTCCCCTGTTGCAAGTTATTCTTGCTTGGCCGCGCAGCAACCGCATAATTGGCATGCGTTGGTTTAATGTATTGTTCAGATGATGAAGCTCCGATAAACATCGCAACTTTACCGTTTGAAAATGGCAAATACATGTACTTTTGGGCCCCGGCAATTTGGAAATAGCCATCCTTAACCCCATCAGCATAGTAATTGATGACTTTCTTTGAATCTTTTGAATCAAAGTTCAATTTCGATGTGAACGAATCGCCATAGTCTTTCATTCCAATGACATAGTAGTTATTCAATGCATCAAAACCTGCTCCAACCACTTTATGATTTGATTTTTCATAAACTTCTTTTGAAGCTTGCTTTAACTGGGCCATTGTCTTTGGAACCTTAACCCCGTACTTCTTTAAAAGATCCGGATTGTAGAACAAGACTTCTGTCGACTTGTTAAACGGCACCCCGTATTGTTTACCGTTGATCGTTGCCCCTTCAAGGAAGGGTTTGGCAATGTTTGACCGTTGAATTGAACCAAAACCGATCTTCGAATTATCGAAATATGGCTTCAAGTCAACTAATTGGCCATTAGTTGCCGCCGTATACAACCATTGCGGATAAGCCTGCGTAATCGTCGGCAAATTTGAAGGATTTTGCATGGTTGAATTTAACTTGCCTTGCAAATCAGAATAATCGCCTTGATTTTCAAGCTTGACTTCGATATTCGGGTGCGCTTTTTCAAAGTCAGCCGTCATCTGCTTCAATGCCGTTGAAGCGCTGCCGCTCATTGCATTCCAAAACGTGATTGTGGTCTTCTTTTCCGTTTTAGCAGAAACATCATCTGCATGGACTGCGAAAGTCCCCTGTTTTGGTCGGTTAGAACCAAGTGCAAAAACAGTTAACATTGCAACTGCTAACCCTAAAATGGTTCCCAGCCGCCAACTTCTCTTTTTCATAACTTATGTATTAATCTCCTTATATAAAGAATCCATAATTAAGTATACAACTTATTTCATTCAGAGGGGAACCTCCAACCGAACTTTGAAAAAAATAAGGCGATCATCGCCTTACCTTTAATGAGTTAACTATGCTTTTTCACCCGGTTCCGATGCAATGATCTGCATCTTTCCGCGAAGCGTCCATTTTTTTACGTCATACGGTAAAATAAAGTGCATGCCCTTTTTCAAATCATACGCTTTCCCGTCAACTTCAATCTGACCTTCACCATCAAGAACCGAAACTAAGGTGTATGGCGCATTGCCGCGGGTAAACGTTCCCTGACCGCCGTCAACCTTCCATTCATAAACTGCAAAAAATTCTGTTGAAACAAATTGGGTCACCGCAACGTCACCAACTTGGAAATGTTTTTGATTCAACTTCGGATCCTTGTGCGGAATCATTGCGCAATCAATTGATTGTTGAATGTGCAGATCACGCTTTTTACCAGTTGAAGCATCTACCCGATCAAAATCATACATCCGGTATGTAGTGTCCGAACTTTGTTGCGTTTCAAGCACCATGATGCCCTTGCCGACAGCGTGAACGGTCCCGCTTGGAACATATAGGAAGTCCCCGGCATGAACCGGGATTTTCCGTAATAACTTATCCCATTCGCCTTTTTTGATCATTTCTGCAAATTCTTCGCGGCTTTGAGCATTATGTCCGTAATACATCATGGCGCCTTCATCAGCTTCGATCACGTACCAGCATTCGGTTTTCCCTAACTCATGTTCATGTTCTTCGGCGTACGCATCATCCGGGTGGACTTGCACTGATAAATCAATTTTGGCATCTAAAATCTTTGTCAATAACGGAAAAACATCGCCTTGAGCATTGCCGAAAACTTCCCGGTGATCTTTCCAAACCTGGTCAAGCGTCATTCCCTTATATTTTCCATTTTCAACCGTTGCGGGTCCGTGCGGATGAGCTGAGATTGCCCAGCATTCTCCTGTATGGTCGCTTGGAATTTGATAACCAAATTCAGTTGCTAATTTATCGCCGCCCCACATTTTTTCTTGAAAATATGGTTTTAAAAACATTGGTTCTGCCATTCATAATTCCTTCTTCACTGATCAGATTTACCTTAATTCTATCAAGAAGAGCGTTAAATGTAAACGCTATCTATTCAATAAAATCCGCAACTAATTGATCCCGGAAGTCAAGAAATGCCTGGTTATCCGCGGTTGGATGAACCCGGTTCGTCAAGACGATCAGTCCTTCTTGCCGCGCCTTGCTTAGTAAAATGTACGTCCCGGTATATCCCGTATGATAGATCCACGGCGTTTGATCCGGCGAAATACGGAGGTCCCATCCAAGCGATCTCCCTAAATGATGCGTTGTCCAATCTTTGAAAAGGGAATCAATCGTTGAACGTTGTAAAAGATCATTATCTGTAATTCCTAAGATCCACTGCGCAAACTTGATCAAGTCATTAAGCGGCATAAAAAGGCCGGCGGAACCACAATGCTCCTTCAAAATAAAGGCCTTGGGATCATGGACTTCGCCTTGGATCAACCCCCGATCAGCCGTCATTTCCGTGGGAACACAATTTTCTTTGACCGGATCAAAGGTACTTTCAGTTAATCCAAGCGGAATCAAAACTTCATTTTGGATTACCGTTTGAACCGGTGCTTGGTAAAATTTCTCAATTGTTTGTCCAAGCATGATCAAGCCGACATCAGTATACACGACTTTTTGATCAAACCAATCGCCCACCGAAAGCGAATCAAGGGCGGCAAGTAACTTGTCCGGCGGTAATTGGTTGCGGTGCGGAATGTATCCTGAAATTGCGGATGTATGCGTTAATAAATGCCGTACCGTTACCCGCTGATCGTTAAAAAGCGGAATATGATCTGCAACCCGATCATCAAGAGCAAGCATTTCCTGCTCGATCATTTTCAAAATCATCGTTGTTGTTCCAACAACTTTAGTTAATGAGGCCATATCGTACAACATTCCCCACCGCAGCGGTTGAACTTGCGGGACCAGGGCTGCTTTGCCATAGACCATCGTTTCCACTTGCCCATCGTGCAAATGAGCGTAGGACACTCCGGGAGCGATCTGTTCATCAACCATCTGCATCATTCGCGCCTTAACTGCGTCTGCCTTCATCTGGATCCTCCTGTCTCAACTGATTTACATATCTGATTTTGAATTCGCCGTTTTGATAATCAACTAAACTTGCCCGCGAATTATCAACCAAAAATAACGGCACTTCACCGTAAAGACTTTCAATGAAATTTGATAAAATCAATCCATGAGTAACAATCAAAATATTGCATTCGCGGTCTTGGTATTCATCGCCAATCATGCGCAACGCCCTACGAAATCGGGTATTTAACTGCGCTGCATTTTCAATCTCTTCCGTTCCGTCCATCGTCCGAAACAGCCGAATCAATTCGCTAACATGCTCCTCGTTCAAGAAAGCCCGAATGATTTTCTTCAACCCAAGGGTCCGCAACGCTTGCGGAATCAATTTCATGTTCTTGGCTTCTTCAAACTGACCGAAACTCATTTCACGCAAATCCGGATCACGATAAATTGGCGGAATCTTGCGTTGATTTTCCTCTAAAATATATTTAGCGGTTGCCTGGGTCCGTTTCAAATCACTGGTATAAACTGCTCGAAACTCAAGGTTACGTAATTCATATCCTAAACGTTTCGCCATCCGAATTCCCTTTGCCGTTAAAGGAGAGTCGGTAATCCCCTGTAACCTTGCTGCGCGATTTAATTTTGTTTGGCCATGCCGAACAAGGTAAAAGTGAACCGTTGCCATTAAAACTCTCCTTTCATATCATCTACTTTTAATTATACCGATTAAAAGCGTTTTTATGAATAAACTTAATTATCTTTTTTGGGACTTTCCTGTTAAAATGAAAATATATCATTGAGAGAAGGTTTCATGTTGATCGAGTTTGAATTTGAACCAATTTATGATGTGTTAAAACGAATTGAAACGCATCCTGAACTAATCATCGCCATCAAATCACCGTATAAAAACGTTGTCCAGGTTTTCATTCCTGACACAACGCCGGTTGAACACGCTGATTTTTACTTTCCATCAAATAAGTTGATGGTTAACCGTCTCCCGAATGAATTTATTAAATCGCATCCTAATTTATTTGCTGATTATTGGGAAGCAACTGGTAAGCCGCGTCCAAGCTTTGATGAAGTTTGGGCAACGACCGCTCATTTGTTAAAGGAAAAGGCTTATTTAATTGAATTGTCATTTGAATAGTAAGAAATGAAACGCAGCCGCGATCATCTCGCAGCTGCGCTTTTTAATCATCCAAATCTTCTTCAATATTTAATCCATATAAATCGTTAACTGGCAATTCTTTTTCAACTTGATGAACAACAACGAGGGCTACTGCACCCTTGCTTGATACGTAACCGGCAAAATTCGTAACTTCTTCAACCTGATAAACTAATCCGTCAGTATTATAAAGATACTGTCCAATGGCTGGAAGGGTTTCAAATTCAACCTTATTCATTCGATAGTAATCATCATGGGCGTGATCATGCATCACAATCAGAACTTTATGCATCTTTCAATCCCCTTTTCATCTTTTGAATTTATTATACCGAATCATGGGATTTTTTAAAGAAAAATTTTATTTTAAAATCACTTTATTGGTTCTTGACATTCATTTTAAAGTTTAATAAGATAAGAAGGTCAGGTTTATTGGGTATTAGCCAAATTGGTAAGGCAGAGGACTCTGAATCCTTAATGTACTGGTTCGAATCCAGTATACCCAATTTCGAATAATATACACGGTTTAAGGGCTGTAAACGTTGGGTTTACAGCTCTTTTATTTTATAAAAAATACTAAAAAGTATCAGAGAGAACCTAAAAATATGTTTGCTCGTTCTTATAATTCCATTTTATTAATCATATATACCTGTTAGTATTTACTAAATTTTCTATATAAGTGATTCAATCATATAAAAATGATATAATAATTCAACAGATTTTTAACATTAACAATATTTAAAAGTATTATAATAAGCTAAGCATACAAAAATCGTTTATATAATAAAAAAATTCGCATATTACTGCGAATTATAATAATCTTTACTTAATCTTTTCTATATTTGCGCTCCATATATTCTAACTGTTTTTCCATATCTGGATACAAATCTGATTCACGATATTCAAATTCATTTAATTTATTTTTTAAATCTTCATTTACATATTTGTAAATCCCACTGGATATATATTTCTTAATACTTGAATATAAAAATTGAATAAAAGCAATTTTTGTATCACTATTTTCACTTTTTATTATCGAAACAACCTTTTTTCTATCAAAAATATTAAAATTATATCTATCTTCTATTTCTGAAATCTTTGATTGAATTTTTTCATCATTAATAGGCCTTGAATCTAACACTAAATCCAAATATTTTGATAAATATTCATCGAAACCGCTTATAACATTATATTGTATAACAATTGTAACATGATCTATTTTTTTGATTTTAATCTTTTTAGAATTCAGCTCCTGAAACTTTGAAAAATCTAAGAATTCGCCTCTTTGAACATTAATACGTTTATTTCTCCTATCAATGTAAGAAAGGGAAAATATGTTATTTTCTGAATGCTTCTCCTCATCTATATTAAAAGCGTCAAACCGTTTAGAACCATTATTATTATGTGAATCACTACACATGAATAACAATGCCACATATGGATTTTGTGTTATATCTAACAACGGAGTAGGAAAACCGTAATGCTGTAAAATACCAAGTTCCGTATTTCTCTTTTCAAAAAAACTAACCTCATCCCTTTTCGTCTTGGTATTTTTTAATTGTTCTAGATCGTAATACTTAATATCCTCAAATCTTTCAGATATTTTTTTATATTTTAATTCAAATTTTTGTGAGACGTCATCTTTATAAAGCTTATATCTGAGGATACTTGGAACTAACTCCCACTTATCGTTTTGTCCTCTAAAATAATTAAATCCCAATTCTTTAAGAATTTGAATTAATTCTTTATACAAATAAAAAATATTCCAATTAAAACCTGAATTTTTGATTTTTTCATTCAATTTTTTAATTTTATATTTTAAATCATTTAGTAAATTACAATTGTCTGATTTATCGTCTATAATAGCAATATCATTTACTTTATATTTATTATCTTGACCATCTATTATATTTATCAAAATTCTAACATTATTAAAGCATCCATTGTTCACATTATTTATAAAGTTATCTATTTCTTTTGCATATCTTGATTCGCTATTCATTATTTATAATACAAACTTTCCACATAATTTAGATTATACAGTCTGTAGTTCACAAAACTTTTTGATAAACACATTTCACCTGAAATTTTATTTACTAGCTCTTTACCCATAAAAGACTTATTTTCATTTACTGCTAAATCAACTAATTTTTGTGGCATTAGTAAGTTTGCAGCAAATTCATTTATGCTCCGTTCATTGATTTTATCTTCAATTTTAAGGTAGTTTTCTTTATTAATAAACCTATTAAATGTTTGATTCTGGTTACTGTTCAAAATGGCATGGCCTAATTCATGAGCTGCAGTAAACTTTTGTCTTTGTGGTAATTCTTTAGAATTTATATGTATACAGTTATTTTCATAACATCCTGATTCTTCATTTGGTAAATCTTCTTTAGTCAAATTAATATCAAAAGATTGAATAATTTTCTCTACATTAATTTTAAAATCACTTGGTATATCTAAGTCCAACTTTTCTAAACCTTGTTGTTGCTCATTTGTAAAATTATTTAAAAAATCAGGATCGTAAAGATCTATATATTTATATTTCATTTTGATTTTTCCTCCTAAAATCAAAACATATTAACTATAGTTAAGTTTATCAGTAAACTAAAAACCTTGGCAATATAAAGTTTATTTTTTAATAAATTTTCCTGTACATCCTTCCTTCAAATTGATCTCAAAAATTGGAAAAGATAAAGCAATATTGATTAAACCTTAGTCAAATTTATTAGTATGCCACTAATTTGAATGATAACTGGAATTTTTTATTTAAAAATAATTGTGAAAAGCACAGATTTTATTTTCTCAAATCAAAATCTGTAACCATTGACTTGGATATATTACACTTTTAAACACCTGACTACGCGTGCCAATATTAATAATCCTATTTCACTATCAGTCTTAGAATAATAAACCAACCAATAATTTCCATTTTAATCATTTGAACGGAGTTTAAGGTAACTAAATTTTGGGACTAATTTTTTATAATGTGAACTTAGGTTAAAGTATCATGGAATAGTATTGTCTTATATAGTACCATCTTGTAGCTTTAATATCACTTAGATTAATTGCATTCACAAAAATAAAACTTTACTTCTTTTTCCTTTTTATTCTTTTAAAACTGCTCTTAAAAACTTTCACATGTGTTATTTTCAATATTTATCAAACTCTTTTTCCAAACTATCAATATCAATAAAGAAAGATCTTAATCCTTTTATGTTTAATAGTATTAATATAACATTACACTTTTTTGTCGTTAAAGCTCACATTGACCTCGTAGAATTTCTGATTAAATGGTAGTTTATCGTGCTTTAATATCATTTTCTAATTTGTACTATGATCTTTTTATATCAAGTATAAAAAATCAAAAAGAAGCGATCACAACATCGCTTCCCAATTCATTAATCTCTATGTTACTTCTCATCCATTAATCCAACTTTGACTCCGACCGCTTATACAAGATCCAGCCGACAACCCCAAAGAAGATCGGACCGAATGCTGTCCAGAAAGCAGTCATGTAATCGTGGCTTAAAATTGGTTCAACGCAAGTAAAGACAATTCCGGCAGCAACAACAAGCCACACGATGCTTGTAACTGTCCAAACTACCTTTTTATTCTTGTAGAAGACAAACGGCCGGTCAAAATTCTGCTTTTGCTTAAAGAACGGGAAGGCAGCAATCAAAAACAGATACGGAGCTGAAGATGAAACGTTCATCATGTCCGTTAAAATCGTATAGAACTGAGTTGCTGCTTTGCCACCGAATGCTACAAATAACATGATCAGGCTGACAACAAGGGCTTGCAGCCACATTGCGTTGGCGGGCATTCCCTTATCGTTCAGTTTCGTAATCTTTTTTGGCAAAAGGCGCGAATCGCTTCCCAATACAAATGACTTAACTGGTGAGTAAATCATCACAAAGGCGGCCCCTAATCCCGTAAGAACGTCTGACAATGCAGTGATGTGGGAAAAAAGTTTTCCAATTCCAAGCGCTGCTGTTCCGGATAATCCAAAGGCCTTTCCAACTTCGATCCCCAGATTATTGATCAAAACATATTCACAGTTTGCCAAGTCAACTGAACTCTTTCCTAAAACCGAATGCCAGTTGGTTGAAATCCCGCACATTGTAATCAAAATCAGATAGAACAACGTCATCAAAATCATTACCGTGATCAAAGCCTTAGGATACGTTTTTTCAGGCTTATCAACCGAATCAATCACGCCAGACGTCGTTTCCAGGCCGCCATAAGCAAAAATTGCATATACTAAGAACGAAATAATAGCAATTGGCGACTGAAAATTACGGTTCGGCGACGTCGTAAAACTTTTAATTCCCGTAATTCCTTGAGCTAAAACTCCATGATGAGCAATCAAAACCACGATACTGAACAAACTGAATAACAGCGTAATTCCAAAAGCAAAGATTCCACCGAATGTAGCGACCTTCGCAATTTTATCAATTCCCCGGCTGGCTAAGAATGTAACTAGCAAAATAAAAAGCACACCTAAAATTCCGACAACCTGGTTCGAATTAAACGGACCAAAGCCCCACGTTTGAGTTTTGTCCGATCCAAACAATGCCGTTGAAACTGCCACGATGAAGAACTGGGTCGATGATACTAACCAAACAACCCAAGCTGCGAGCCAAATAAAAGTTCCAATAAAGGCAAACTTTTCATTGGTTGAACCCTTTAACCATGAATAGATTCCCCCCTTGGCTTCCTTAAACGTTGCTCCGTATTCAGCAAACATCAATGCTGACGGCAAAAAGAATGCCACGGCGGCAACGATATACCAAATAATACTTGAGTACCCCATTTGATAAAAGGCAGTCATCGAATTACTAAATCCAAAAATTGCTGAAAAAATCATCAAAACCAAACTGCCATATGTAATCTTTCTCGACTGAGAATCCATAAAACCATCCCTCTTATGATTAATTTTTAATTAGTTAATAATTAAAATAGCTTAATTTTAATGATAATATTTTAATCTGTCAAGGGCGGATTTTAAATCGATCACCAAATCATCAGCATTTTAGCGAAACATTAAGTTTGATTGGTCTATTTTATTTATGAGAATTTTATAATAAAAATTCCTGAACTGGCTCTTAAATGCCAATTCAGGAATTTCGTCTATTCATTTAATTATTCAAACTTTGCCGATTCTGCCAACTGATCCATGATTTCATAGAACCGATCTTCGTGCGCTTTCGTTACCAGTGTAATTTCCCGGCCATCGTCTGTTGGATAAGTCCGCCCATCAGCTGGTCCACCAACCATCACATCGCTTTTAACCTTCTTCGTTTCAATCGTTTCAGGATACAAACTCGAAATCGTGGTTAAAACGTCCCAAAGATAGTAGACTGAATTAGCTTCATAGTTGAGCACTAACGCGTATCCTTGACCAATCAAGTCCATTGCCGGATATTTCCGTAAACTTGCCCAGTGATCACGTAATTGAACGTTCAATGGCAATTCCTCGGTACTTTCCAAGCCAACCATTTGAATATCTAATGATGAATTCCAGACTGTTTTAACCGCTTCCGGATCCCAAAAGGCATTCCATTCAGCCGTTCCATCATAGCTCGGTTCAAGAACATTACCGTGACCATCAAGGCATCCGCCCATCCAGTACAACTTTTCGATCTTATCTTGAATCCGCGGTTCAATTTCCAATGCACGAGCTAAATCGGATAACGGGCCGGTCATGATCAACGTTGTCTTTCCATCTTGAGCCATAATTTTATCGATCATATCCAAATGAGCAGGCTTTGCAGCTTGCGGGGTCTTAATTGTTCCCTTTTCATTTAAAATCGGGAAAGAATTAAATGCATATGAACTTAACCGCCATTCTTTCGGGAACGGGTGCTTAGGCCGCGAATTTGAAAGGGCCACTTCAACATTTTGATGATGCGTATTGAACCGGTCGATCATCTTCCGCGATGCTTCAGCAGCCGGTTCAACGAAACAATCGGCATCCGTTACCCCGACCCCAATCAACCGAATATCAGGAACCTGCAACAGAAGCAAAAGCGAAGTTAAGTCGTCAATATTGCCGTCATGGTTAAAATAAATGTTTTTCATAATAATTCTCCTCAAAAAATAATAGTGATGAAACACGTATTATTTTAGCATACTTCAGTTTTAAAATTAATATATATTTAAACAATAAAGGCGATTACCGCTTATAATATTCACTTTAAATCAAAAATTATAACTTCTTTCTTTTAATAAAACTGATTAATAAAGTTATTCCAATCAAAATCAGTGTAACTAAGTACCCTATTTTGATTCCCCAATATTCATTTTTTCCAAATTCATACATGATAATTGAACCAATCGAACTTCCAAGAGCAATCGCAACATTTTGGGACATTCGTTGCATGGCACTCATTTTCCCTTGCTCAGCTAAACCGACAGCTCCCATTAAGGCTGCAACATTTGAAGGCTGAAAGAATCCTCCACCAACTCCATATAAGAATAACAATCCCGTTATCCATAAAGGAGACAGTTTTGGTGGAATCATTGCTAGTCCAACAAACGAGAGCAGCATTAGAAGTATCCCGATAAGGCTAAACTTTACGTTTTTTGTTCCATCATTTAAATTACCGGCAACCTTTGAGAAAATCGCAATTCCAACTGGAGCTCCAAGAACCAATAATCCTGTCATTCCAGTACTTACGTGTAAAATGTTTTCAAAGAAAAATGGCGGTAACAAAAAGATAACAGCAGAGGCAAAACCAAACAACATTGTTTGAATTAGTAAAATTAATGTCTTGGAAGTTTTTAAAATCTTAATATCAATGATTGCATCGTTTTTACGTTTTTCAATGTTATATAAAATAAAGGCAATCACAACCGCTGCTCCGATAAACATTAATCCTAAGTTTCGCGTACTATTTTTCTCAAGTTGATTTAACCCAATTAATAGTCCTGAAATCATCAATGCGTTCAAAGTAAATCCTTGATAATCAATTTTCTTTTTATATAGTTGTTCTGAAACGTTTCTTAATAACAATCCTTCGCAAATTATCCCAATCAAAGTAAACGGAATATTAATTAAAAAGATTAACCTCCATGACCCTAACGACAACAATAAACCACCAAGTGAAGGTCCAAGAACCGGACCAAGACCAATCATTATTCCAATCGTTCCAATCGCTTTATTTTGATTTTGCGGCCGAATAAGAGTCGTAATCAATGAAGCTGACGTTGGCTGCCCCTATTCCTTGAACGATTCTAAAAACGATAATTTCTGAAATTTGGGTTGAGACTCCACACAGAAGCGACGCTCCCATAAAAATTATCATTCCCCAAAATGCAATTTTTAGTTTTCCTTTTTGATCACTTAAAATTCCAAATAACATAATAAAAATTGCAAGGCTCGTTGTGTATCCAATGACCGTTAATGCAACCGTATTTGGACTGGTGTGAAAATAACTTCTGAAAAAAGGCAATGCGACGTTGATAATTCCCGTATCTAAAGTCGACAAAAACATTCCAATCGCCGCGACAATAACGACTAATCTTTCTTGGCTTCGATTTAACATATTTGCAACTCCTCCAATTATTTTCTTTCAAAGAAGACATCATTATGTTAAAATTCCACCGAAATATATTCCAACGATTCTAAAAATATCGAATTGAAACATAAAGAAGGATTTTTCATGAGCGTTCATATTAAATTTGGAAATTACAGCAAACTTTCAAGTGATACCCTTACTCAACGAGTTCAATTTACATTGTCACCAGTCAATGAACTTTTTCAAAGCTTGCATGTTCTGCTAAATCCTAAACATCACGGTCAAAATTTAAATTGGGTTTTACAAATCAAAAATAAAATTTCTGATGAAATGTACGTTGATCTGCAATACTTTAAGATCTTATATGAATTGGGGACACCTTCATTTTTAATTCCCAATCTCCAGTCATTTTCCACTGACCTTGATAGTGAATTTAATCAATTACTAGTTAATTTAAAGCATCTTGATTTAGAATGGGTTATTCAACAAGTTGAGCAACTATCCCATGAACGCCAAAATGATTTTATTCCAACCCTTGCAAAGGGAATTGAGTGGGCAGATTTTAAACCAACACCTGCAACAAATTTGATTCAAGATTTAAAAACTAATCCGCAAAAAGTATTTGATCGTTTCAAATGTTTTTTAATAAACTATCGTCAAAACATTTTTGATGAATTCTTTTATCAAAATAAAATTGTTTCAAAATTGATTGCCGAAATTGAAAGGGAAACTCAATTACTTCAAACTGGTTTTCAGACTTTAATTAACGATCTTCAAAACGACCGAATTTTTTGGAATAATGATGAAATTACAATTACTAAACCTTTTGATCAAACATTTAACTTGGAAAATACTGGAGCAATCCTTCTTCTTCCAAGTACATTTACATGGCCTCACCTTTTTGTTTCGCCATATAAAAATAACGTTGTTATTAACTATGGATTTGAAAGTCAACATTATGCCTCGTTCAAATTTGGTACGCTTCAAAAGGTTTTCAGTGCTTTAAGCGACCCGATTCGATTAAAAATTTTAATCCAGCTTTTTAACCAACATCAGACCACCCAAACACTTACGAGCATTATGAATATTGGAATGTCTACCGTGTCACGACACTTACAAATTTTAAAGGAAGCTGGTTTAATTAAATCCCACCGTCAAGGGAAATTTGTTCTCTATGAACCAACAAATTTAATTACAAATTTAATACCAAACTTTTTTGAATATCTTTTATAACATACCAAGGAGGCTCTTAATAATGAAAGACAATATCATCAGTATTTTGTCATGTAATCGATTTTTAACAGAAAAAGAAATTCAAAAATTTTTGCCACCAGTTTCTTCAAAAAAGGAAATTCAAGAAGTCCTTTTACAATTACAAAACGAAGATAAAGTTGCTAAGTATAACTTTTCAAATCGAAATTACTGGATCAGTACCCAAGTTGTGCAACCTTCTTTACTTGGAATACAAGTCAAAAAATATCTTTCTAGTCGAAAAATTGCCCAAAAGCTCCATTTGGCACGAACGTGTTACCATCATTTAGGTGGAAAGTTGGCAGTTCAAGTTTTCACGAATTTTTATAATTCAAATAAAATCAGTCTTACTAATTTTAACAACTGTAAGTTAACAGATTCCGGAATCAAATTCATTAGTTCAGTTCTTCCAAAGACTAATTCTCAAAAGGTTAAAATTGATATCGATTTTTCAGAACGAAAGCCTCATATCGCTGGAGTTCTTGGAAAAAGTATCATGAACTATCTTATTGAAACCAATCAAATTAGTTTAACCAGTACGCGATTAGTAGAAATTAATAACCAGGAGGTCTTTAACTTTGGCAGATAAACCACGTTGTCAGTGGGCAACTCAAAATCAGCTTGCACAAGAATACCATGATCATGAATGGGGCGTTCCATGTCATAATGATCAAAAATTATTTGAACTTCTAACCCTTGAGATCTTTCAGGCTGGATTAAGCTGGAATACGATTTTGAAAAAACGCGCTGCTTTTAAAACATCATTCGATAACTTTGATATTTCCAAAATCAGTCAGTATTCCGATAAAAAAGTCAATGCGCTCTTGCAAAACGCTGCAATTATCCGTAACCGCAAGAAAATCGAAGCGACGATCACCAACGCCAAAATTGTTCTAAAGCTTCCAACATCACTGAATGAGTATTTATGGCAATTTACTGATTTCAAAACGATCAAGCATCATTATCAAAGCTATCGTGAAATTCCCGTTAAAACGGAACTCTCAATCAAAATCAGCAAACAAATGAAAAAGGATGGCTTCCAGTTCACCGGCCCAGTTACGATTCAATCGTTAATTCAGGCGATTGGAATGGTCGATGATCACGAAGTTGGCTGTTTTCGGTATTAAAAAAGGCTCATGTTAGCGTTGTGCTAGCATAAGTCTTCATTTTTTTATTCACAGTCCTTAATATTAATTGAATTTGCAACATTCATAATTTCTTTAGCCATTGAATTACTATTGGCTTGATTTACCATGTCTTGCAAAGTTACCGTCTCAATTGGTTGTTGAATATCATCGCTGTTATCAGAATCGCAAGCATAAATATAGACCGTCTTGCCATCGTTACTCAAGGTATAGAAATTCAACGTTCCGCCCTGATCAGTGTATGAATAGATTTTGCCTGTTCCAGTTTTTGATATTTGAACTGGACATTGGTTAACAATAAAAAGTTGGTTTGGGTTTTTGATTCATTCCAAGCACAAATGCAAGAATCCCTAATAAGACAATCACTACAATAACTAAAATTAAAATTAGTTTTTTACCCTTCTTCTGCGGTTTTACAGCATCTTTTAATGATGCGCCGCAATTAACGCAAAACTTAGCATCCGTTTCGTTTGATACTCCACATTTTGGACAAATTTTCATTAATCTTCACCCTTAAATTACCTAAAATTAAACTATTAATATAAAAATATTACCCCTTTCAGCTCTAAAAAATCAATTTAAACTTTCCCATTTACAAACATAAAAAAATAAGGAAGCCATCTCTGACTTCCTTATCTTAATCATTCAACTTTTATTTCTTTGCTAACCAATCAGCAGCGGCCTTCAATGCACCTTGCATTCCAGCTGGCTTCTTTCCACCGGCTTGGGCAAGGTTTGGCCGGCCACCACCGCCACCACCAACTAATGGGGCGATTTCTTTGATCAAGTCGCCGGCCTTTAAACCGTCTTTCATTGCAGCATCGCTCATGGCAACGATCAAGTTGACTTTGCCATCTTCAGTTGCCGTTCCAAGAACAAGAACATCTGAAAGATCCTTAGCTTTCCATTGGTCAGCCAATTGCCTTAATTGATTCATGCCTGAAACGTTGACTTGCGAAGCAATCAAGGTCTTGCCATTGATCGTTTGCACGTTCTTGAAGACGTCGGCAGCTTGTTGGCTGGCAAACTTATCTTCTAAGGCTTGCTTTTGTTGTTCAAGTTCCTTGATTTGAGCAAGCGTTTGATCGATCTTACTTGGAACATCCTTAATTTGAGCAACCTTTAACTTAGCGGCTGATTTGTTTAAGATGTTATTCCGTTGTTGCAAGAATTCGTATGCTTCCTTTGAAGTTACGGCTTCGATCCGGCGAACGCCAGCACCGACACCTGATTCAGAAATGATCTTGAACAACCCGAGTTCACTGGTATTATCGGCATGGTTTCCACCGCAGAACTCCATTGAGTAATCGCCGATCTTAACGACCCGGACAACGTCGCCGTACTTTTCACTGAACAAGGCAATTGCGCCCATCTTCTTAGCTGATTCAATATCAGTTTCAACGGTTTCAACTGGCAAAGCATCCCAAATCTTTTCGTTTACGATCCGTTCAACCTTATCAAGGTCTTCAGCGGTAACTGAGCCTAAGTTCGTGAAGTCAAACCGCAAGTATGTTGGTTCAACCAATGAACCAGCTTGATGCGTGTGTTCGCCTAAAACATCCCGTAATGCTTGGTCAAGCAAGTGAGTTGCGGTATGGTTCTTCCGCACTTTATCATGGAACTTCTTGTTAACAACCAATTCATATTCGTGTTCCTTGGTCATCTTCTTCAAAACCTTAACGGTGTGCATGTTTTGACCGTTGGGCGCGTGTTGAACATCTTCAACTTCCGCAACAACTTCGCCGTTTTCGTCCTTGATAACCCCCTGGTCAGCAACTTGGCCTCCCATTTCAGCATAAAATGGAGTAACTGAGAAGATCATCTTGGCTTCGCCGTCTGCAACCTCATCAACTAATTGGTTATCAACAATAATGTCCTTTAATACGCCTTGAGCATCAAGTTTTTCGTAACCAACGTATTCACTTGGAGTCTTAATGTCGGTCAACAATCCGTTTTGAACACCCATTGATTTTTCATTGCTCCGGGCATTCCGGGCACGTTCCTTTTGGGCATCCATTTCGCTTTGGAATTCATCTTCGTTAACGCCTAATCCGGCATCCTTCGCGTATTCAACCGTTAATTCCAATGGGAAACCGTAAGTATCATACAACTTGAAGGCGGTCTTGCCGTCAATCTTATCTTGCTTATTTTCCTTGGCATCAGCGATTACTTGGTCAAGTAATTGCATTCCGTCTTTCAAGGTGTTGTTGAACCGTTCTTCTTCCATCTTGATCACTTTTCGAATAAATTCGGCTTGTTCTAAGACTTCCGGATAAGCAGACTTCATAATGTCGCCGACAACTGGCACTAACTTGTACAAAAATGCACCGTCAATGCCTAACTTTTGCCCGTGAAGTTCAGCGCGCCGAATCAGCCGGCGGATAACGTAGCCGCGGCCTTCGTTTGACGGCAAAGCCCCATCGCCAATGGCAAATGTAATTGCCCGCGCGTGATCGGCAATCACCTTAAATGAAACGTCATTGTCGGCATTATCGCCGTATTGCTTACCGGCTGACATTTGCGCTGTTGCGTCAATGATCGGCATAAACAAGTCCGTTTCAAAGTTTGTTTTCGCATGTTGGAAAACGGAAACGACCCGTTCAAGCCCCATCCCCGTATCAATGTTTTTATGCGGAAGCGGTTCGTATGTGCCATCGGGCTTGTGGTTGTATTCTGAAAAGACGATATTCCAGATTTCAAGGTAGCGTTCATTTTCGCCGCCCGGATAGTTTTCAGGATCATCTTCAGCAACGTTGTTGAATTCTTGGCCCCGGTCATAGAAAATTTCGGAATCCGGACCGCATGGACCTTCGCCGATATCCCAGAAATTGTCTTCAACTTGGTAAATGTGGTCTTCAGCCACGCCGGCCTTCATCCACACTTTCTTTGATTCCTTGTCTTTTGGATAAACCGTAATGTAAAGTTTTTCAGGATCCATGCCGAACCATTCTGGACTGGTCAACAATTCCCATGCCCACGGAATAACTTCATTCCGGAAGTAGTCCCCAACCGAGAAGTTTCCGAGCATTTCGAATAATGTATGGTGGCGCGCAGTGTGACCTACGTTTTCAATATCATTTGTCCGAATTGATTTTTGCGAACTTGTCATCCGGCGGTTCTTCGGGACAACTGTTCCGTCAAAATACTTCTTCATCGTTGCAACCCCAGAGTTGATCCATAACAATGTCGGGTCATCTTGGGGGATCAATGGCGCACTTTTCAAAACATCGTGGCCCTTTGATTTAAAGAAATCCAAATACATTTGCCGCACTTCGGCACTTGATAATTCTTTCATGATTTTCCCTTTCCAATATACAAAAAGTACCATTGCCTGCAGGGACGCACATGCGCGGTACCACCCTGCTTGCAACGATACTTTATCGTAACCTCTTTAAGTTTATTAATTTCAATGTCATCATAGGGAGCATTGCTTTACGGTTTTCAAGTTTTCGCACCACCCAAACTCTCGCTGAGAAAACCAATAAAACAACATATCCTAATCTTCCAAAAGTATATTTAAAAATTGAGCGTTTGTCAATCCGTTACCGTGACTTGCGCGCTTTTCGCCGGGCTTGCCGTTGGGCGATCCGCCGCTTTTGCTGCTGGTCCCGTTTGATTGCGCGCTGAATTTTCTTCTTATACCCTGGTTTGTGTTTCTTCTTTTGTTTATTGACCATTCCTTGCAGTTGCGGATCCATCTTTTCGTGAATCTTCTTCCGCTTCTTCCGCCGGTTCCGGTCATATGAATCAACGATTTCACCATTTCGAATGGCTTTCGGTTCAAACTTGATGCCCATCTTTTCAAGTTCTTCGATCTTACTTTCGTCGTTTGGTTCATAAAGCGTAATTGCTGTTCCGGTCATTCCGTTTCGGCCCGTCCGGCCAACCCGGTGAACAAAGAACTCAAGATTGGTCGGCAAATCATCATTGATGACGTGGGAAACACCTTGAATATCAATTCCCCGGGCTGCCAAATCAGTTGCAACAACGTATTGATATTCGAGATTTTGAACAGCCTTCATGATCCGCTTCCGTTCCCGCGGTTGCAATCCCCCATGGATCTTCGCAACCTTCAAACCTTGAGAACGCAGATAATCGGTCAATTCATTGGCACGTTCCTTGGTGTTCGTAAAGGCCAGTGCCAAGTATGGTTCGCCCATTGTCAGCAACTTGTAGATGATTTGATTGCGGTCGCGGCCCTTCGTTGAAATCAACCAGTTATCGATCGTATCACTAATGATCGTTTGGTTCTTAACAACTTCAACGACTGGGTTTTCCATGTATTTATGCAAGAATGGTTGCAACTTTTCAGGAATCGTAGCTGAAAAGACCATCATCTGCAAATCTTGCGGCAGTGATGATGCAATTGCATCCGTATCATCCAAGAATCCCATGTCCAACGTCATATCCGCTTCATCAACAACCAATTGCCGAACTTCGTGAACATCAAGTGCTTGGGCCCGGATCAAATCTAAAATCCGGCCGGGAGTTCCAATCACGATTTGCGGCTGATTATGGTTTAACTTTTCAATTTGCCGTTGTTTATCCGTTCCGCCAACGTAATTATGAACGATAATCGGTTCTGGCGCGAACTTCGCAATTTGCTTTGCCGCTTCATAAATCTGGTATGCCAGTTCCCGGCTTGGCGTTGTGATGACCGCTTGGGCGGGACCGTTCGGATCAACTTTTTGGAAAATCGGCAAAAGGAATGTATGCGTCTTCCCGCTCCCAGTTTGGGATTGGCCAACCACACTTTTGCCTTTCAGGATCGTTGGAATCAAGCGTTCCTGAACCGGCGTCGGTTTCCGGAACCCCATCGCCTTTAATGCCTTGTTAATAAAGGGTTTAAAATCAAAATCCTTAAATTCTTTAGTCATTCTTTTCTCCTGTGTATGTTGCGGCAATTTGATCTAACTTCGCAACGTATTCTTTCAATTGGTCATCGGTCAAGGTGTCCATCATGGCTCCACTTGCTAATGGGTGACCGCCACCGCCGTATTCCTTGGCAAGTTCGTTAATTACCGGACCCTTTGAACGAATATTCAAGCGGTACTTGCCGTCTTCACCTTCAACAAAGAGTGTCCAGCAAACGACCTTATCGATTTTACCGATTACAGAAACGATTGGGGCTGTCCCTTGAGCGCCGAGATCGAAACGCTTAACCAAATCATGCTTCAACACAATGTATGCCGCATTGTGTTCCGTCATGACCATGTTGTCCCAAACATATGCTGACAGTTTGGCAACTCCTTGACTGATATCATCCATTTTACGGTTCATTTCAGAAGCGTTGATATCAAATTCAAATAATTGAGCCGTTACGCGTAATGTGTGCGCTGTCGTATTGTCATACATAAACCGGCCAGTGTCGCCTGCAATCCCAGCATATAACATCCGGGCAGCTTTTTGGTTCAATACTAATTGACCTTCTGACTTGTTGACTAAATCAACGACCATTTCAGAACAGCTTGATGCGCCGGTGTTGATCAAGCTGATGTCGCCGTAGTGATCGTCATCCGGGTGGTGGTCGATTTTAATCAAGTAATCGCCTTGATCATAGCGTTGGTCATCGACTCGTGGCCGGTTAGCAGTATCGATTGCGATCACTAAAGCCCCTTTGAACATATTGTCAGTCAGTTCATCTTCAGTTGTGATCCATGTCAAACTGCCGTCATTTTCACCTGCTTGGTAAACGGTCTTTTCTGGAAAACTGTTCCGGATTACTTCTGCCAAGCCGCCTTGAGAACCGAATGCGTCTGGATCCGGATCCGTATGACGGTGAATGATAATTTTGTCGTATTCTTTGATTTTTTCAATAATTTGTTGTTCGATTGTCATTTTCTGACCTCTTTCAATTAATCTCCAATTATCAAGTATACAAATAAGTCCCGGCTTTTTCAAAGGTCCAGCCGGATGTTTTCAAACTCCAGCGGATCAAGGTTGGTGATCGTCAATCCCAATAATCGCACGTCAATTAGGTTATCTTGAATCTCATCAAAAAGCTGCCGGCCATAATACGCGAAGTTATCCACCTGATTATCAAGATAATCATCAAATGTCAGCCGTTTCGTGACCGTTTCAAAATGACTGTCCCGGACCTTGATCACGATCGTTTTACCGTGTTTTTGCTGGCGTTTAAGTTCAGCTACAAGCCGCTCAGCCGTTAATTTCAACTGCTCATCGACCTGTTCGATTGAGTTTAACGGCTGGTCAAAGGTTCGCTGACTACCGACTGATTTTCGTTCCCGCTGCCATTCAACCGGTCGGTCATCGATTCCGCGAACCCGCTGATACAAAATGTGGCCCATCTTACCGAACTTTGAAATCAAATCGATCTCTTTCCAGTGATACAGATCTTCACCAGTGTTGATCCCTAATTCCCGCATTTTCGGTGCCGTTTTCTTTCCAATACCGCGAAACTTTTCAATCGGTAACGGAAAAAGAAAATCAAGCGCATCTTCCGGGTTGATGATCGTCATTCCAACCGGCTTGTGATAATCCGACGCAAGTTTCGCTAAAAACTTGTTATACGAAACACCCGTCGAACACGTCAAATGCAACTGATCGTATATTTCTTGCTGAATTCGATGCGCAAGCGCCACCGCCGATTCAATTCCCGGCTTATTTTCAGTGACATCCAAGTAGGCTTCATCAAAGGCTACCGGCTCGATCTTATCAGTATATTCGTGGAAAATCGTATGGATCTGATGCGAAACCCGCTTGTATTTGGGGAAATCCGGCTTTTTAAAGTAGGCTTGCGGACACCGTTTCAACGCTTCTTGAGCGCTCATTGCCGAATGGATCCCGTATGACCGTGCGATGTAATTTGCCGTTGCGACAACGCCTCGTCCACCGGTGTGCTGGGGATTGCGTGAAATCACGAGCGGCTTGGTCCGGAGTTCCGGATGATCCCGCATCTCAACCGATGCATAAAACGCGTCCATATCAACATGCACGATTTTCCGCTGCTTTGCCACGATCTCCACCTCACCTTCAAAGTTTCGCTAATATTTTAAACGAATGTATGTTCGAAATCAAGAAATGAATAAAAATAGGATGTGACTACCGTCACATCCTATTTTTACCTTAACGGATTAAATTCCCAATAATTTCCATCCCGAATCAACAACTCATCTGCTTCGCGCGGTCCCATTGAACCGCAGTCATAGTTTGGAAAAATTGCTGGATCCGCGTCTGATTCATTCCATGCTTTCCGAATGGCATCCACAAACCGCCATGAATAACGAACTTCATCCCAATGAACAAAGTTGGTTGAATCGCCTTTAATAACATCTAAAAGCAACTTTTCATACGCTTCCGGGGTCTTGGCCCGTAAAGCAGAATTATGCTTAAATTTCATCGTAACGTTGCTTACCGGATAGTTTTCTTCGCTGACTTCCTTTTCATTCAACCGTAAACTTGTTTCCGGAGTTGGTTCAACGTTGATCGTCAAGACGTTTGGATCAAGCTTTTCGTTTGAGAAAATATTATTCGGCATGTCTTTAAAGACGACGTCGATTCGAGTTCCCTTAACAGCCATCCGCTTTCCGGTCCGAATATAAATCGGAACCCCGGCAAAGTTCATGTTATTTACAAAAATCCGCCCGGCAACAAAGGTTTCGGTCATTGAGTCCGCCGGTACTTGACTTTCTTCCCGGTAAGCCAGCATTCCAGCAGTTGCGCCGTACTGGCCCCGGACAAAGTTTTGCCGCACTTCATCTGGTTCATAAACCTTCAATGCTTTCAATGCACTGATTTTTTCGCGTTCAATATCAGTATCTTTATACGAAACCGGCGCGTTCATCGTTAATAAGGAAACAAGTTGCAGAATATGATTTTGAACCATGTCCCGCAATGCCCCGGCATGTTCATAATAGCCGGCCCGCTCCTCAACGCCTAAAATTTCACCAAGCGTGATCTGAATATTTGAAATGTAACGGTTATTCCACAACGCGTTGAAAATCGGGTTAGCGAACCGGATCGCATAAATACTTTGGGCCATTTCCTTTCCCAGATAATGGTCGATCCGGAAAATATCTTTTTCTTCAAAATAACGAGCAATATCGTCGTTTAAGGCTTCCGCACTCTTTAAATCATGGCCGAATGGTTTTTCGATGACCAGTCGATTATAGCCGTTTTCAGTCACAAGATTTTGCGACCGTAAATGCTTGGCGATCGTTCCGAAGAACGCTGGTGACATCGCAAGGTAAAAAATACGATTGCCGTTGATTTGATAACGTTCATCTAACTTGGCCGCCAAGTTCTTTAAAGTTATATAGTGCTCAGTATCATTAACGTTATGTGATTGATAATAAAAATGGCTGGCAAACTGATTGATTTCAAGGGCGTTGTTTTCCATATCAGCAACGCTGTTCCGAACTACTTCCTGAAGCCGTTCATTTGTCCACGGCCGCCGGGCAGTTCCGATAACAGCAAATTTATCCTTTAAAAATCCTTTTTGGTAAAGGTGAAACAAAGCCGGATACAGTTTGCGTTGGGCTAAATCGCCAGTTGCGCCGAATATAATAAAGAGTGCTTTTCGTTCTTTCAAGACATTCCCCGTCACTTTCATCAAAATTTTACACTTTCATTGTACTATAACTCAGAATTGCGACAAGGGATTTTTAGATCAAATGAACCCCTTTATCAGCGTAAATTACGTCGCCCACAACGCCAGTTGCTAAATCGCTCATCAAAAAGGCACACACGCCGCCGATTTCTTCTAAGGTCACTGAATGCTGATCAACCGTCCGCCGTTCCGATTCAGCTAACAAGGCCGAATGATCAGCGACCCCGGTAACCGCCAACGTCTTCATTGCGCCAGCCGAAATAGCATTCACCCGGATATTGTCCTTTCCCATGTCACGGGCTAAGTACCGGACAGCCGATTCAAGGGCCGCCTTCGCAATCCCCATCGCATTATAATTTGGAATTGCCCGCACTGAACCCATATAGGTCAAGGTTACGATGCTGCCCAGATGGTTCAGGATTTTTTGACCATACCGCGCAACCGCAATTAATGAATACGCTGAAATATCTTGCGCCAAATTATATCCTTCACGGGTCGTCTTCATCACGTCGCCTTGAAGTTCGTTGCGATCAGCGTATGCAATTGCATGCACGATGCCGTCAATTTTGCCGAACCGCTTTTGAACTTCGGTAAATGCCTTTTCAATGTTTTCATCAGCCGACACGTCGCATTCAATTAAGCGGTCATCATCGTTGACCAGTTTGGCCAAGCTTTTCTTCATTCGTTCGTTTTGGTATGTAAAAATAAGCGTTGCTCCCTGTTGCGCCATTACCTGAGCACATCCCCAGGCAATTGAACGCTTGTTTGCAACGCCCATTACTAAGATCTTTTTGCCTTCAAGCAAGCCGTTCATTCCTTAATCATCCCCTATTAAAATTTTCTGAAGCGTGCATGCCGCTGAGCAAGTAATTCTTCAACCGAAAGTTTTTGTAACCGTTGAATCTCGGTTTGAAGAACATCGGCAACCGCCGCACACGTTTCAGAATGGTCTTCACTTTCCGGAATAATTCCTTCAATGATGTTTCGTTTCAATAATTCCGCCGGTGAAATTTTCAGCGTTTCAGCCGCTTCATCAGCCCGGGAACTATCCTTCCACAGAATTGATGCAAATGCTTCTGGCGAAATAACGGAATAAATGCTTTTTTCAAGCATCCATACCGCATCGCCGCCAGCCAATGCCAACGCACCGCCGCTGCCGCCTTCACCGGTAATAACGGTGATCAGGGGCGTCTTTAATTCACTCATCACCATCAAATTTTGGGCAATCATGTAACCTTGCCCCTGTTCTTCCGCCTCAGCGCCGGCATATGCCCCTGCAGTGTTCACAAACACGACTACTGGGCGGTTAAACTTTGCCGCTTGGGTCATTAACCGTTGAGCTTTACGGTAACCGGCAGGTGTCGGGCAGCCAAAGTGGCGCGCGATCCGTTCTTGCGGTGTCGTTCCCTTATCGGTTGCAATGACCGTCACCGGTTGGCCGTTGAACAAGGCAATTCCGCCAATCATTGCCGGATCATCTTCCATTACCCGATCGCCGTGCAATTCATAAAAATCGTCGAAAACATTCGCGATCAATTCACGAGCACCGATTTTATTTTTATCCCGGGCAGCCTTTACAATTTCCGCTGCTGTTTGTTCTTTTTTAATCATTTGCTGCCTCCGTCCGGTTTAACCGCAATAACTTTGCAATTACCTGCTTTTGCCGATCCCGCGGAACAATGTCATCGATCAACCCGTTTTTCATTAAGGTTTCCGCTGACTGCAAGTCATCCGCAATTTTTTGATGCATTGTTTGCTCAATTACCCGCCGACCGGCAAAACCGATCAACGCTTTCGGCTCGGCCAAAATAATGTCGCTTTGGTTCGCAAAACTGGCCGTTACCCCGCCAGTTGTTGGATCAGTCAAAACTGTCAGGTAAAACAATCCGGCATTTGAATGTTTCATGACTGCTTGGGTAACCTTTTGCATCTGCATCAACGAATAAATTCCTTCTTGCATCCGGGCCCCGCCAGAAAGGGCAAACAAGACGACCGGCAACCGTTTTTGCGTTGCCATTTCAAATAACCGGGTCAACTTTTCACCCGTAACGCTTCCTAATGACCCCATAATGAAATCCGGATCCATAATCGCCAGCGCGCATTTTTCATGATCGATCTTTGCGATTCCTGTCAAGACTGACTCATCAATTCCGCTTTTTTCACGGCATTGTTCGACCTTTTGATCAAAGCCTTCAAAATCAATTGGATTCGATTCTTCAATATCCGTCAAAATTTCTTTAAAATCATCAGCCAGCCATTCAACCCGTTGCCGGGCGCTTGTTCGAAATCCATAACCGCATTCAGGACACGTCCGGAACTTTCCCAACTTTTCACGTAAAAATACTTGGTGACATTTCGGACATGTGATCCACAAACCATCCGGAACCCGGTCCATCGCTTGGTGATCAGCCTTCACGTGCTGCTCGCTGATTCGTGATTTATTTTCGTAAAGTTTCATGATTTAAACCTTTCTTCCATTCTGGCAAAAAATGCTTTTCAAGATAATCCGTCGTTACCATTCCCTTAGCAAATTGGCCATCGCGTTCAAGAAATGTCTGGTGAAATTCAATGTTCGTCTGGACACCCTTAATAACCGCTTCATCTAAAACGCGTTTCATTTTAGCAATTGCCTGTTGCCGGTTCGGTCCCCACGATACAAATTTAGCGACCATTGAATCGTAAAACGGCGAAATCGTCCATTGCGGATACAATTCCGTATCGATCCGTACACCGAGGTTCCCCGTTGGAAGGTAAAGATAGTCAACCTTTCCCGATTGCGGCATAAAGTCGCGGGCTGGATCTTCCGCATTGATCCGGCATTCAATCGATACCCCGTGCGGAGCCAGATCAGCTTGCATAATCTCAAGTTCTAACCCGGCAGCGATTCGCACCTGCTCGCGGACAATATCAACACCCGTAATCATTTCACTGACCGTATGTTCAACTTGAATGCGGGTATTCATTTCCATGAAGTAGAAATGGTGCGCTTGATCCATTAAGCATTCGATCGTCCCGGTGTTCACGTAGTCAAGAGCATCGGTTGCTTTGATCGCAATTGATTGTAATTCTTGACGTTCCTTTGCCGTTAAAATCGGACATGGACTTTCTTCGATCATCTTTTGCTTATTGCGCTGAACTGAACAATCCCGTTCTGGAAATGCCAAGGTATGGCCTGCTTGATCCCGGAAAACTTGAATTTCAAGGTGCTTAACATCTTGCATCACCTTTTCAAGGTACATCCGGTCATCATTAAATGCATGCTGGGCTTCCTGCTTTGCCCGCGCAAACGCCGTCTTCATTTCCTGCCGGTCTTGAACCACCCGGATTCCTTTGCCGCCGCCACCTGCAGCTGCTTTAAGCAAAACCGGATAACCGACCCGCTCCGCAATTTCAAGTGCTTCAGCAGTGTCCTGAATAAAGCCTTTGCTTCCCGGAATTACCGGAACATCACTTTCCATCATCCGCATCCGGGCATTGGCCTTGTTACCCATCAGTTCAATGGTTTCTGACCGGGGGCCAATAAATTTTACGTGACATTCTTCACATAACCGCGCAAACTCACTATTTTCTGACAAAAAGCCGAATCCGGGATGAATTGCTTCCGCCCCGGTTCCAATTGCAGCTGCCAGGATCGATTTCATATTCAAATAAGAGTCCTTAAGTTGCGGGCCGCCAATGCAGACAGCTTCATCAGCAATCTGAACATGGAGACTTTCGCGGTCAGCCGTCGAATACACTGCAACCGTCTTGATTCCCATTTCCTTTAATGTTCGAATGACGCGCACCGCAATTTCACCACGATTTGCAACTAAAACTTTCTTAAACATCAGCTACTCTCCAATCATAAATGTCAGTTCAGCTGTGCATGCTTTTTTATCGCCGACATACGCAATTCCTTTGCCGCTTCCAATGTGTTCCCGCAATTTCGTTAACTCGACTTCCAGCCGTAACGAATCGCCTGGGCGAACCATTTGATGGAACCGTGCTTTCTTGATCCCGCCAAAATATGCTGTTTTTCCCTTAAATTCCGCCATTGAAAGTAAGGCAACCGCGCCGGTTTGGGCAAGGGCTTCAACAATCAGGACTCCCGGCATTACCGGATTTCCTGGAAAATGACCGTTGAAGATTTCTTCATGGGCCGTTACGTTATGGATTGCAACGGCTTTTCCCCCCGGTTCAAGGTCGGTTACCTTATCGATCAACAGCATTGGATAGCGGTGCGGAATAATCTTTTGAATTTCCGTAACATCCAATTCCATTTACTTTTCCTCGATTTCAAATAATGGTTGGTCGTATTCGACCAAATCTTCATTTTCAACCAAAATATTTTTCACCTGACCAGTAACGTTGCTTTTAACTTCCGTCAGCATCTTCATTGCTTCAATCACGCAAACAACATCGCCGGCATGCACCATTTTCCCTGGTTCAACGTATGGCTTTGCTCCCGGTTCCGGTTGCAAGTAGACCGTGCCGACCATTGGCGCAACAATTTGGTTTGAACCTGAAACTGGGTTCTTTGAAGAAGCTTCAACTTCGGTTGCCGGTTCATTTGCCTGAACTGGTTGTTGAACCGCTTGAACTGGTGCTTCCGGTGAACTTTCATTTTTACTCAAATGAAGGTGAAATTCGCCATCATTAATTTCCAATTCTCTTACTGAGGATTGATTAAATTTATCAATAATTTTATTTATTTCATCAAAATTCAATCTCATTCACTCCATCTTTTGAATGCAAGGACCGCATTGTGCCCGCCAAATCCAAGCGAATTGCTGATTGCATACTCTAACGTTGGATCCGGGGTTGCGGTTTTAACTACATTAATATCGCACTCTTCATCCTGTTCCGTCAAACCAACATTCGGCGGCAAAACCTGACGTTGGAGTGCATCGACCGTCAACACTGCTTCAATGGCGCCGGCTGCCCCCAAAAGGTGTCCGGTCATTGACTTTGAACTGCTGACTTGCACGTTACTATTTTCGCCAAACACCTTGCGAATAGCAAGTGATTCGCTGGCATCATTTGCATGCGTTGATGTTCCGTGGGCATTAATGTATCCAACCTGATCAGCGGTAATTCCCGCTTCAACGATTGCTTCCTGCATTGCCCGGGCCGCTGGTTGGCCGGTCGGTTCCGGCGCCGTAATGTGATAGGCATCACAATTGCTGCCATAACCGACAACTTCGCCTAAAATTTTTGCCCCATGACTTTGAGCATGTTCGAGGCTTTCAAGCACCAGCGTTCCCGCGCCTTCACCTAAAACAAATCCCGAACGCTTTTTATCAAACGGAATTGAAGCTCTTGCCGGGTCTTTTTCCTTTGATAACGCATTTAATGCGGCAAATCCAGCAATTCCGATCTCATTGACCGATGCTTCGGCGCCGCCGCAAATCATTGCTTGGGCGCGGCCCTCTTTGATTTGCCGGTAGGCTTCACCAATCGAATTCGTCCCGGTTGCACAGGCAGTAACAATTGCCGTACAAATGTTTTGTGCATGGAACCGAATCGCAATGTTCCCGGCTGCCATGTTCGCAATTGCCGTCGGGACAAACATTGGTGAAACGCGTTGCGGTCCCTTTTCATGCATTTTAATGATTTGTTCCTGAATGGTTGTTAAGCCGCCGATTCCAGAACCATAAATTACGCCCAGATCCTCGCTGCGGGTGTTTTCTTCCGTTAAGCCGGCTTGTTCAACGGCTTCAACTGCCGAAGCAACTGCATATTGCGAAAACAGATCCATTCGCTTGGCAGCCTTCTTACCAACCTTTTCAGCCGGATCAAAATCTTTAACTTCGCCGGCAACCGCAATGCCCGTCTCCTCAGCGTCAAATTTTGTAATCGGACCAATTCCAACCTTGCCGGCATATGCGTTCACAGTAAACGTTTGAACGTCATTTCCTAAAGGTGTAATTGCCCCCATTCCAGTAATCACAACTCTTGTCATCTTTTTCTCCCTTACATTGCCATTCCGCCGTCAACGTTAATTACTTCACCGGTCAAATAATCATTTTGAGCAAGGAAAAGTGCCGTTTGCGCAACTTCTTCTGCCGTTCCTAACCGTTTAAGCGGAATTCGTTCCTTAATTTCTTTTTGCCGTTTTTCATCAATTGCGGCGGTCATTGAACTGGCGATCATTCCCGGAGCGATTGCATTACACCGCACTCCCCGTAATGCCCCTTCCTGAGCGACCGCCTTCGTAAATCCAATCACCCCGGCTTTACTTGCGGCATAATTTGCCTGCCCGATATTTCCGTGTTCGCCGACAACGCTTGCCATGTTGATGATGACCCCGGAGCGTCGTTTCAACATCCGTTTAAAAAGCGGCTGGGTTACCCGAAACGTTCCAATCAAATTCGTATTCACAACGTCGTCGAAGTCCTTTTCTCGCATGCCGATCATCAGCTTATCCCGGTTGATTCCAGCATTGTTGACTAAAACATCAACGTCGATTTGCTGATCATCAAGTTGCCGAACCATTTCTTCAATATCGCGCGGACTTGAAATATCTGCTTGAATAAACCACACCTGAACGCCGAGGTTCTTAATTTGTTGAATCAACGCTGACGGTTCATGCCGGGCATTTAAAATCACGTTTGCTCCATTCTCAGCAAATTTAGTTGCAATGGCAGCCCCCAGTCCACGTGATGAACCAGTTACTAAAACATTCTTCCCCGTTAGATCCATTCCTTTTCTCCCGCTTTCTCAATAAATCGTTGATAGTTTCGGTAATTCGTGATGCGTTCCCGCTGCAGTTGCGGATCAACTTGACGCACAAATGACGATAAAGTTTTGCCTGCCCCAATCTCAAGGGTCGCATTAACTTGATCTTCGTTGATCATTCGCTGTAAGCAATCGCCAAAGTGCGTTGGTTGAACAACTTGATCAACCAATGTTTTTGCAATTGAATCCGGCTCAAAGTTCTTTCCCGTCGTATTACTTAACACCCATTTCGAATTGGCAACAAAATCATCTGCATGAATCACCCGTGCTAATTCATGATGGGTGCCAGTATACAACGGTGTATGAAACGCACCTTCGACCCGGAGTTCAATCACCTTAGCTGCCAACTGCTGATCCTGAATCATCTTGGCAACTTGAGCGGTCACCGCTGCGTTACCACCAATCACAATTTGATGCGGCGAGTTGTAATTTGCAATCTGGACGACTTGATTCGGTGAACAATGTTGCTGACAAATCGTTAAAATTTGAACAACATCTTGCGGATCAACGATTGCATACATCTTTCCTTCAGCGGCTTGACTGTCCCGTTCCATTGCAAGTGCCCGGGCTTTCAAAATCCGCATTCCAACTTGAAAAGGTAGCTTTCCACTGGCGATCAACGCTGAATATTCACCAAGTGATAAGCCAACACTGGCGCGAATATCAAGTTGCGGCAGATCATGCTGCAACATCGCATAAAAACCAAGGCTGACCGCAACCAATGCTGGCTGAACGTTGCGCGTAAGGTCAAGTTCCCCGTTTTCGTTTCGCAACACCTTTAGCAGATCCATTTGCAATTCCTGACTGCTAGCATCAATTACCTGCCGAAACACATTACTTTGCTCGTAGCAATCAAGGCCCATCCCCGTTTTTTGCGCGCCCTGACCGCTAAATAAAATTCCCCATTGAAGTGTCATTTGAATTTCCTATTTATTATCAAGTTGTTTCTTAACGTACTTAACAACGTCATCGATCGTTGCAACATCTTCATCTGATTCCAATTTGATATCAAATGCATCTTCAAGTTCGTTCATGATTTCAAAGAAATCTAAACTATCAGCATCCAGGTCGTCCTTGATGTTGGATGTCAACTTGATATCATCTTGGTCAACTTCTAATTGATCAGCTGCAATTTCACGTACTTTTTCAAAAATTTGTTCTTCTGTCATTGTTCATTTCTCCCTTGTTATAACTTTATAATTTGGCTGCCAATTGTCAGGCCGCCGCCGAAACCAGACAACACGATCGTTTGTCCAGCATGTAATTCTCCATTCTCATTCATCTCCGCTAAGAGAAGCGGAACGCTTGCCGCCGAGGTGTTTCCATAACGTTCCATGTCATTCGGAAACTTCGTGAGCGGTTGGTTTAGTTTTTTGGCAATCGATTTAATGATTCGGATATTTGCCTGGTGCAGGATAAAGTAATCAACGTCATCAAGTGAAACGTGATTTTGATCACATACCCGCTCAATTGAATTCGGAACTTCCGTTGTTGCAAATTTATAAACCGCTCGGCCGTCCATCTTAAACGGATGGAAAGTCGTGAATTTAGCAGGCGGAAATTCGCCAATTGGATTGGTTTCACCGGCAACTAACCGATCACCAAGATCGCCAAATGTTTTCAAATCGGTGCCCGCAAAGGCTTCAACATTGTCATTGGCTTCAAGCAAAGCCCCGGCAGCTCCGTCACCGAAAAGCACGGCGGATGTCCGGTCCGTCCAATCAACTTCCTTTGAAAGGACTTCGCCGCCAATGACGATTGCATACTTAAAATCGCTCATCCGCATCATCTTTTGGGCAATTTCCATGCCGTAAATGAATCCCGAACACGCTGCTGAAATATCAAATGCCACTGCATTCGGGGCTTTGATCTGTCCCTGGACTAATGCGGCCGTTGATGGCGTGCATGCATCCGGTGACATTGTCGCAACAATGATCAAGCCAATTTCATCAACTGAAATTTGAGCTTTATCAATCAGCTGCTGTGCCACTTTGGTACATAAAACCGATGTATTTTCATTTAAACTTATTCTGCGTTTCCTGATTCCGGTCCGCGTGCTGATCCATTTGTCAGATGTATCCATGATCTGACTTAGATCATCATTTGAAACCGTGTATGCTGGTGCATATCCAGCAATTTGATTAATTTTTAACTTTTTCACAATTCAGCCCTTCCCGTTAATCAGAGTGAGCCTCCAAAAATGCCTCTAAATTGCGAATCGCTTTTTCAATCGTTTTAACTTCCTCCGGGTCAAGATCCTTCAAGAAACTGCGAACCATTTGCCGGTGAAAGGCATCATGCGCGCGGTAAACCAACCGCCCTTTTTTGGTTAACCCTAACCGAATGATTCGCCGATCGTCTTCGCCCCGGATCCGCCGAACGTATCCTTTCTTTACCAGCCGGTCAACCGTCGTTGTTAAGGTTCCCGGGGTTAAATGCAACTTTCGGGCAACTTCCGACGCTGTTTGATGATCATACATTGTGATCGCGATAATCGCGTGAATTTCCTTAATGCTTAAATCATTGAAACTGCTTTTGCGAAGTTCATTTTCTTCGATCCACACAATATCGGCATAAACTCTTTTCATCGCTTCATCGATGTATTTTTCTCGCTCATTCATTCTATTCTCACCTTATCGTTTGCTATTCAAATATTTTGTCTATCAAAATAATATCAAAAAATAAGGCATTCCGCTATTTTGCTTGCTGTTCATCCTTTAAAGAAACAATAAACATTAATTCTGCCGAACACGCAACTTTACCGTCAACCCGGGCTTTCGCATTCACGATTCCGATGTTGCCCCGTTGCTTTGTAATTTCGACTTCAATTTTCAACACATCTCCTGGGCGAACCATCCGTTTGAATTTCGCCTTTTGGACTCCACCAAGGTATGCCGTTTTATTCCGAAATTCCTTTGATTTTAAAATCAGGATCGATGCAATCTGCGCCATCGTTTCGATAATTAAAACTCCCGGCATCACTGGATTCCCAGGAAAATGACCGCGAAAATAAGATTCATTGATCGTCACGTTTTTCGTTGCAGCGATCCGCTTCCCCGGCTCAAGTTCATCAACGTAGTCAACATAGCAAATCGGAAACCGGTTTGGAATGATCTGCATGATTTCTTGAGCATCCATGACTTTCATAAAATCACCCCTTGATTTATTTCGAATATCAAAATATTCGATGTACAAACCATACTTCATAAAAAAAGCACTGTCAAGCAAAGGAAAGTGGCCCAATAAACAAATTCATTAATTTATTTAACTTTCTTAACAAAAAGGACCGGATACTTTGATAGTTCAAAGTATCCGGTTCAAAAGCGTCCTGATTACTAATTGATCTTTTACCTTTTAAATTTTTGCTGGTATATTTTCTTATCATTGAGTAATCATAAACTAATTTTTAAAAATGTAAATTTCTTTTGAAAATCAAATTAATTTTGCTGGTTTTTGAGGAATTCCAAAACTTGATCATAATTTGGTTCATGACTTAATTCTTCAACCAATTCGCGATAAATAACTTTTCCATCTGAATCAACGACCCAAACACTGCGGGCATCAATTCCAGCATCTTTGATCCATAGTCCCATCTTTTCGCCAAAATCATGCTCACGATCTGATAACATCTGCATTTGACTGACATCCGATAACGCACACCACTTTTGCTGCTCATCAGTTGAATTCGTTGAAATTGTGTAAAAATCGATGTTTTGGTAATTGCCAACTTCATCATTAAACTTTCGCGTTGATAAGCTGCATACCGGAGTATTAATATTGGGAACAACGCTGATGAACGTCATCCGGTTGATCAGCTCATCTTCAGTCACTGTTTGCCCTGCTCGATTTTGAACTTGAAATACTGGAAGCTGGTCGCCAACTTGAAGTGGCGTTCCATTAGTTTCCAAAACGGTTCCTTTCTTGGTAAATTGCATAATTATTCCTCCAATCAAAAAGGCTGGATTTTCATCCAACCTTTTTTAATAATTATTTTGTTTCTTTATCTTCAGCTTGTGAATCTGCCTTTTCTTCTTTAGCAGGTTCAGCTGCTTTTTCTTCCTTGGCAGCTGGTTGGGCTGGTTGTGCAGCCGGTGCACTTTGAACGTTTCCAATTGCGTTCAAACTGAATGTCAAGAAAATGCCATCGCAATCAAGCGTTACGGTCTTGTTGGCCTTGTCGATGCTGTCGATCACACCGTGCAAGCCGCCGCGCGTAACAACATGATCACCCTTCTTCAAGTTGTTGATCATGTTTTGCCATTGTTGCTGTTGCTTCTTTTGTGGACGAATCATCATGAAGTACATCAATCCGAATAAGACGACGATCATGATAATTGAGTAAAGTCCTCCGCCTTTCATCTTTGTCACTCCTTAAATTATCGTTACAGGTAACACTGTATCAAAAAAATTGCTTAGTTACTAGCAAAATCGAACAAAATCCTAGAAATTCTTAGGATTTTTAACATTTAACCCGTATTGGTCAAAGAAATCTTCCCGGAATTCAAGCAAATTATCATCTAAAATTGCCTGCCGGATCTTTTGCATCAAGTGCGTCAAAAAATACAGGTTATGATAACTTGTCAACCGAATTCCCATCGTTTCATTGACTTTCAGCAAATGCCGGACATAAGCTCGCGTATAGTTTCGGCATGCATAACAATCGCACTGGTCATCGATCGGACCAAAATCATGCTCATACTGGGCGTTTTTGACGACTAACCGGCCATGTGAAGTCATACATGTTCCGTTCCGCGCAATTCGGGTCGGCAAAACGCAGTCAAACATGTCCACCCCGCGAATAACGCCATCGATCAGCGCATCCGGTGAGCCAACCCCCATTAAGTACCGCGGTTTATTTTCCGGTAATAACGGCGTTGTAAAGTCCAGAACGTGGTTCATTTCCGCCTTCGATTCCCCAACCGACAAGCCGCCGATCGAGTACCCAGGAAAGTCCATTGCGACCAGATCGCGGGCGCTTTGTTGCCGTAAATCTTTGTGACCGCCGCCTTGAACGATTCCGAATAAAGCTTGGGTCTCCGGATTTTGGTGCGCCTTTAATCCTCTTTCAGCCCACCGACTGGTCCGTTCAACGGATTTTTTAATGTAGTCGTAACTTTCAAAAAACGGTGGACATTCATCAAAGCTCATCATGATATCGGCACCCAGCGCGTTTTCAATGTGGATCGCCTTTTCAGGTGAAAGAAACATTTGGTGACCATTCAGGTGGTTCTTGAAATGAACCCCTTCTTCGGTAATATTCCGCAATTCAGCCAATGAAAAGACTTGGAAACCACCCGAATCCGTTAAGATTCCCTTGTGCCAATTCATAAATTTGTGCAAGCCTCCTGCTTCCCGGACAAGTTCCTCACCAGGCCGCAACCACAAGTGATAGGTGTTTGACAAAATGATGTCGGCACCTAATTCATCCAGTTCTTCCGGTGACATCGCTTTAACCGTTGCTTGGGTCCCAACCGGCATAAAAATCGGGGTTGGAAAGGTTCCGTGCGGCGTAATGATTTCACCAAGCCGTGCGCCAGTATGTTTTTCTTTTTTGATTAACCGGTATTTGATTGCTGGTTTGCTCATAGATCCTCCTAATTATTTGTGAATAAACATCGCATCGCCGAAGCTGAAGAAGCGGTATTTTTCTTGAACGGCATGCTTGTATGCATTCAAAATGTTTTCCCGGCCGGTAAAGGCAGCAACCAACATTACCAATGTTGATTTCGGCAAGTGGAAGTTTGTAATAAAGGCATCCACAACTTGCCACTTGTAACCTGGTTTGATAAAGATATCTGTCCAGCCGCTATCAGCCTTTAATTCACCGTTAAATTTGGTTCCAATCGTTTCCAATGTCCGAATTGAAGTTGTTCCGGTTGCAACGATCCGACCGCCGTTTTTGCGGACTTCATTCAATGTGTCCGCTGCTTCTTGCGACATGCTGTAAAATTCACTGTGCATTTTATGATCGTCAATGTTTTCTTCGTTAACTGGCCGGAACGTTCCCAATCCGACGTGTAACGTTAAGTAAACTAACTTAACGCCCTTTTCTTCAACCTTTTTCAACAGTTCCTTTGTCCAGTGGAAACCGGCCGTTGGCGCAGCTGCTGAACCGATTTCCTTTGAGTAAACTGTTTGGTACATTTCAGGATCATCAAGTTTTTCTTTAATATATGGCGGAAGCGGCATTTCACCTAACTTATCAAGAATTTCCATGAAAATTCCGTCATATTCAAATTTGATCATCCGGCCACCGTGTTCAAGTTCTTTGGTAACCGTGGCCGTCAATTCACCGTTTCCAAAAACGATCTTCGTACCGACCTTTGCGCGCCGGGCAGGTTTAACTAACGTTTCCCAATTATCGCCTTCAGTATTGTTTAATAGCAAGACTTCAAGGTGACCACCGGTATCTGGCTTAACTCCGTAAATTCGAGCAGGCATTACCCGGGAGTCGTTCATAACAACCGCATCGCCTGGATTTAAGTAGTCGATAATGTCATAGAAATAATCATCCTTGTATTCGCCGGTCTTAGCATTCAAAACCAGCATCCGGGCTTCGTCCCGTTCCTTTAATGGAGTTTGGGCAATTAATTCATGGGGTAAATCATAATCAAAATCTTCTGTCTTTAATGGCTTATCTGTCATTTTAAATTTCACCTTTCCTATTTTTCTGTGTGTGCTAATCCTAAATGCTGATAGGCAGCGTCTGTTACCACTCTACCACGCGGCGTCCGCTTTATAAAGCCGATTTGGAGCAAATACGGTTCGATTACATCTTCAATCGTGTCCGTTTCCTCACCAACATTGGCGGCAATCGTCGATAAACCGACCGGGCCGCCGTTATAGAGCAAAATCATTGTCCGCAAAAGTTTGCGGTCGTTATCATCCAAGCCTTTTTCATCGACCCGTAACAGTTTAAGCGCATAATCAACGATTTCCTTATCAATCGTTTCCTTTTGCGAAACTTGTGAAAAGTCTCGCACCCGTTTTAATAAGCGGTTCGCGATTCGAGGAGTTCCCCGCGAACGCCGGGCAATTTCATGGGCTCCCTGGTCATCGATCTGCGTATCAAAAACTTCAGCGGAACGTTTAACGATCGCGGTCAATTCCGCTTCCGTATAGTAGCTCATATGTCCCAGAATTCCGAACCGGGCCCGCAACGGTGCTGAAAGCATTCCTGCTCGGGTGGTTGCGCCAATCAATGTAAATGGCGGCAACGGAAAGTGGACGGGATGCGCCGTCGTATCCTGGCCCACAATGATATCGATGTAAAAATCTTCCATTGCCGAATACAAAATTTCTTCAACGTTTTTCGGCAACCGGTGAATTTCATCGATGAATAAAACATCGCCCGGTTCAAGCTCATTTAAAATTGCAACCAGATCCCCCGGCTTTTCGATTGCCGGCCCCGTGGTTGTCTTAATGTTAACTTGCAACTCATTGGCAATTACCGTTGCCAGCGTTGTTTTCCCTAAGCCTGGCGGGCCGTACAACAAAACATGGTCAAGGGACTCTTCCCGTTGCTTGGCCGCCTGAATATAGACCGCAATCTCATCTTTGATCTTCGTTTGCCCGATATACTGATTTAAAAATTGCGGCCGTAAACTTAACTGCCCAAATTCGTCATTCGCATCAAGCGCTTCTCCCGAAACAATCCGGTCATCGTCTGCCATCGGTCTGCTCCTTTCTATTCATAATTCAATTAATCAGTTATTTCTTCAAAACCAATTTCAACGCAGCACTCAAGTAGGCATCCGTTGAGTCTGCCTGAAAATCTTTAAGTTTTTGGCTGACTTTTTTAACTTCCGTTTTAGTATAACCAAGGCTCAACATTGCTTCAAGCGCCTCTTTGAGATATGGTTGTTCGTTATCAAAATCAAGGGCCAGATTTTGTTGATCAACCATTGGCGTTGGCGTTTCAATGTCATCCATTTTACCTTTCAAATCAAGGATAATTTGCTTTGCCGTCTTCTTTCCGATACTTGGAAACTTTGTCAGATAAGCTTCGTCATCCGCATTGATTGCCGCAACAAAACCACCTTGATCATTCGTTGCCAAAATCGCAAGCGCACTTTTTGGTCCGATTCCGGAAACGCTAATCAGTTTCAAGAACAGTTGCTTTTCAGCAAGGTCGTAAAAGCCGTATAACGTCACGTCATTTTCCCGAACCGCTTGATAGACATATACCTTTTGGGTGGTATTTTCTTCGTACCGGAATGGGTTGGCCACCTGCAGCTGATAACCGATTCCGTTGACTTCAACCACAATGTAATGCGGATTGATGGCCGTAATTTTTCCAATTAAATACTCGTACATGTTAATCTCCTGCGTTTTTTGTTTCCCGTAATGAACGGTGTGAATCTTGGATCCGTTTAAACATTCGTTCCAAATCTTGATTACTGAATTTGACCACCGTTGGCCGCCCGTGCGGACAGTTAAATGGATTTTCACATTCCTTTAACTGCTGTAACAGTGAAACTGCCTGTTGCCGTTCCAAGTGGTGGTTTGCTTTGATCGATTGCTTACAACTGATCATGATCGCGGTTGCCTCCCGAAATTTAGCAACTGTCAATTGCGGATCAGCTAAACATTCTTCAATTAAGTTCCGAATCATTTCTTCCTCTTTTCCAGCTGGGATCCACGCTGGATGTTCATGAACAATATAGGTGTTTTGCCCGAAATCTTCGAGATTAATTCCCAATTGCGCTAACTTATCGCGATTTTGTTCAACCTTCAACGCATCGCTGACCGAGTACGTTAAAACAAGCGGAACAAGCATTTTCTGTTCTGCCGGGTTGTCATTCTCGATTTCTTCCCGATAAAACTCATATTTGACACGTTCCTGCGCAGCATGCTGATCGAGTAGATAAACCCCTTCATCCGCTTCAGCAAGCAAATAGGTTCCATGCAACTGCCCGATATACTTCAAATCTGGAAAACGCCGTGGCGACGGTTCACTAACCTTTTCTGTTGCCTGCTCTTCATGAATCTCAAATGAAGGATTTGGTTGTTCAGCCGCCGATTGAAAGTGATACTTTTGGTCCCATTGCTGAACCACCGGACTCTTCAAATCATTTCGGGTCGCAATCATTACCGGATGAGTAATCGTTTGCGGTTTAAACGGTTCATTATTCGCTACCGGTTCTGTCGTTGAATCCGCTGATTGCTTTTCATTTTTAGAAGTTGGCAACGGCTTTTCACCTAAAAGTGCCGCTAAAACTTCTTGCTGCTTTTCAACGTGATGCTGGTGTTCAACGGCTTGCGGATTCAATCCAATATCAAATTGTTCTGCTTTTTTCACCTTTGATTGATGCGAATTTAAATTGCCAACTGCACTTGGAATCAAATTTTGCTGGCCAATTCGATTAGCAACACTTGTCGTGATCAAGTCCGCCAGTTGATTTTCCTTACTGATTCGAACTTCCTGCTTGGTTGGATGGACATTAACGTCTACCAGTAACGGGTCGAGTTGAATTGCTAACACGGCGATTGGATAGCGACCAACCATTAATTTGGAGCCGTACCCTTTAATAATTGCTTTTGAAAGCTGATTATTTTTAATGTACCGGCCATTCAATAAAATACTGATATAATTTTTCGACGCCCGGGTCAATTTAGGAAGCGAAACCAATCCGCTAACCTGAAAGTCACGGTCTTCACCCGCAAAATCGATCATTTGATGCGCGTTTTTTACCCCGTAAATCGCACTAATCACCTGAACCAGATTCCCATTACCAGAAGTCCGGAGCAGGGTCCGCCCGTTATTTGATAGTGAAAATGCCACTTCCGGGTGACTCATCGCAAGGTGATCGACCCAGTCAGTGATCGCTGCTAATTCCGTTTGCGGCGAACTTAAGTACTTTAAACGAGCCGGAGTGTTATAGAACAACTGGTTGACGGTGATGCGGGTCCCTTGCCGGCCGGCGTATGGTTGCTGGGCAATCCGCTTTCCGCCTTTAAAATGAATCATTGACCCGATTGAGGCATCCTGCGGCATGGTTTCTAAAATCACATCTGCAATTGATGCAATACTTGGAAGCGCCTCTCCCCGAAAGCCAAGGGTGCGGACGCGAAACAGATCATCCCGACTGGTAATTTTGCTGGTTGCATGCCGCTGAAAGGCAATTTGAACATCATCGGCTGCAATTCCAATTCCGTTATCAATTACCTGAATCGACTTCAAGCCGGCATCTTCGACTAAAATATCAATGCGCGTACTTTGCGCATCAATTGAGTTTTCAGTTAATTCCTTTACAACCGATGCGGGCCGTTCGATCACCTCACCCGCCGCAATTTGGTCAGCAAGAACTTCCGGCAATTCATGGATTTTTCCCATTATTTTCGCTTACCTTTCTTTGTTAATCGTTGCTGCCACTCAAAAACCTTGTTCATTACTTCTAACGGCGTTAATGACATTAAATTCGTCGTCTTGATATCTTCAAGCAATTCGTTTTCCTGCGAATCAAGTTTAACCGTTTCTGGTTGGAAAAGTGAAAGCTGTTCGTCAACTTGGCTTGCTGATGATTCGTCCTCTTTGATCACCGGTGTTACTTGAGGTCCTTCATTAGTCTCTTCATGATGCGTAACCTTCTTTGAATCATTTTCCAACCGTTTCAAAATCACATCTGCCCGCTGCAACAGTGAATCCGGCATGCCTGCTAGTTTAGCAACGTGAATCCCGTACGACTTATCAGCCGGTCCAGGTTGCATTTTGTGCAAAAAAATCAACTCACCGTTCTTTTCAACTGCTCCAACGTGGACATTCGTGAGATGTTTCAATTTCTTATCAAGAACCGTTAATTCATGATAGTGCGTTGAAAACAGCGTCTTCGCATGGACATGGTCATGAATAAATTCAATAATTGCTTGTGCAAGGGCCATTCCATCATACGTTGCGGTTCCGCGACCGATTTCATCAAAAAGGATCAGACTATTCTCGCTTGCGTTTTCAAGCGCTTCATTGGCTTCTTTCATTTCCACCATAAACGTTGATTCTCCGGAAATTAAATCATCAGCAGCCCCGATCCGGGTAAAAATCTGGTCAAAAATCGGCATCCGCGCCTGCGTTGCCGGAACAAAGCACCCGATTTGCGCCATAATAACCGTTAATGCCAGTTGCCGCATATAAGTACTCTTTCCTGACATGTTTGGCCCGGTAATCAGTAAAATTGTTTGGTCATCATCCATTTTGATGTCATTTGGAACGTAGCTTTGACGTCCCATAACTTCTTCAACGACCGGGTGCCATCCGTCCTTGATTTCAAGCGAATGGCCTTGCGTTGTTAATTCTGGTTTTACAAATTGATGATTTTCGCTCACAACCGCAAAACCTTGCAACACGTCCAATTTAGCTAAGGCGTGGGCAAGTTTTTGAATGCGTTTGATCTGGTCTCTGATTTGCTCCCGAACATCGACAAAGAGTTTGTATTGCAAATCATACGCTTTACTTTCTGAACCAAGAATCAGTGATTCCTTTTCCTTTAATTCAGGTGTAATAAACCGTTCGGCGTTAACAAGGGTCTGCTTGCGTTGATAACGATCTTGAGGGACTTTATTAGCATTTCCCTTTGAAACCTCAATGTAGTACCCGAAAACCTTGTTAAAACCGATCTTTAAGTTATGAATTCCGGTCTTTTCACGTTCCTGTTCTTCAAGATCAGCAAGCCACTGCTTCCCGTTTTTCATCGCATCAACGTACTGATCAAGTTCATCGTTATAGCCTTCACGGATCAAATTTCCATCTGTCACTGAAATTGGCGGATCATCAACAATTGCCTGTTCAATTAAATCAGCCACTTCTTCAACCGGGTCAAGTTCAGCAAGCAAATCATTATAAATTCCATCCGTATTTAATTGCGAAAGCAGATACCGAATTTGGGGAACGTGGGATAATGAAGTTTTTAATTGAATCAAATCCCGGCCGTTCGCACTGCCAAATGCAATCTTCCCGGCTAACCGTTCCAAATCATAAACGTTTGTTAATTCATCTTGTAAATTATTCCGTTCAAAGAAATTGTCCATCAAGTTTTGAACGATTCCTTGACGTTGTTCAATTTCATCCTTTGACAACAACGGGCGCGATAGCCATTGTTTTAACAACCGGCCCCCCATCGCCGTTTTGGTTGCATCCAGAATCCAAAGCAATGTTCCGGATTTTTTCCCGGTCCGCGAGTTTTGCAGAAGTTCCAAATTCCGTTTGGCAAACCGATCCAGTTTCAAATATGCCGACGGTTCATAGTGAATTGCCCGTTGAAGATGCGCAAGGGCCCGTTTTTGGGTCACATTCAAGTACATAAGTAAGTGTTTAACAACCTGAACTTCAAGGTCCGATGTTAAATCCTGCACCGCATATGAAAATTCTGCCTTTTCCTCATATGAATTTTGAGTTGAAATTAAAATTTTTAATTTCTGAATAACATCTAAAATATTCTGGTCAACCGAATCATCAACCACAATTTCCTTTGTTCGCAAACTGGTTAATTCGTTGACCAATGCATCTGTCGATTGCAATTCCGTAACCTTTAATTCGCCAGTCGAAAGATCCGCGTATGCAAAACCCATCTTGCCGGTCTGGTCTTGATGAAGAGCAGTTAAATAGTTATTTTCCTTCGCATCACCGGCGGATTCATCCATTAACGTCCCCGGCGTAACCAACTGAATAACTTCCCGTTTAACCATTCCTTTGGCCTGCTTGGGATCTTCCATTTGTTCACAAATGGCGACCTTATAGCCTTTATCAACCAAAATATCGATATAGTTTTGAACGGCATGGTGCGGAACACCACACATCGGAACGGGATTTTTTGAACTATGATTGCGTTGAGTCAGGGTCAGTTCAAGCAACTGCGATCCCTTAACTGCATCATCATAAAACATTTCATAAAAGTCGCCTAAGCGGTAAAACAAAAAAGCATCCGGATATTGCTTTTTGATTGCCAGGTACTGTTCCATCATCGGGGTTGGCTTGATTTTTTGGGCCACGCTTCTCATTCCTTCCTTATGGTTTGCTTTTCTTATTTTAACATTTTTCAATTATCAACGGTTTTAAATTCGATAATAAAAAAGGTCGGAAAAAATCCAACCTCTTTTTATCTTGCATATTCTGTCGCACGCGTTTCCCGGATAACCGTAACTTTGATGTGTCCCGGATATTCAAGTTCATTTTCGATTTTATCTTTAATGTCACGTGCCAATACTGTTGCTTGCAAATCATTGATCTTTTCCGGTTTAACAATTACGCGAACTTCACGTCCCGCTTGAATTGCATAACTCTTACTTACACCGTCAAATTCATTTGAAATACTTTCAAGTTTCTCTAACCGGTGAAGGTAATTTTCTAATGATTCGCTCCGTGCTCCTGGGCGAGCAGCTGAAATCGAGTCTGCAGCAGCAACTAAAACTGCAATTACTGACTTCGGTTCAACATCACCGTGGTGCGATGCAATCGTATTTACAACCACATCATTTTCGTGATATTTCTTCGCCAATTCAACCCCAATTTCAACGTGTGAACCGTCGATCTCATGATCAACAGCTTTCCCAATATCGTGTAATAATCCTGCGCGTTTCGCTAATGTAACATCTTCTCCTAATTCAGCAGCTAAAACTCCAGCTATCTTGGCAACTTCAATTGAGTGGGTCAATACATTCTGACCATAACTTGTCCGGTAATTTAACCGACCAACCGTCTTGATCAAATCAGGGTGCATTGAATTCAAGCCCAAATCAAAGATCGTTTCTTCCCCGATCTCACGAATTTTAGTATCCATCTCACGGGTAGCCTTATCAACCATTTCTTCGATTCGAGCGGGATGAATTCGTCCATCCTGAATCAATTTTTCAAGCGCGATTTTAGCGATTTCTCTTCGAACAGGATCAAATCCGCTCAATAAAACTGTATCTGGAGTATCATCAATAATCAGGTCAATTCCGGTCAACGTTTCAAACGTCCGGACATTCCGACCTTCCTTACCGATGATCCGCCCTTTCATGTCATTATTAGGTAATGTTACAACTGATACCGTTGATTCAGAAACCGTATCAGCCGCACTGCGCTCGATTGCCTGAGCGATTAAATCTTTAGCTGTTTGTTCAGCGCGAGCTTTTGCTTCATCTTCGCTTTCCTTAATCATCTGACCAAGCTCATAAGTCAAACTTGCCTTGGTTTCCTTCATGATTTGGTCTTTTGCTTGTTCGGTCGTTAATGAAGCAACTTCTTCTAACTTATCGTGTTGTTGTTGAACAAGTTCTGTTACTTTTTGACGTTGATGATCAATTTTTTGTTGATCAGCATTTAACTGATCCTCTTTCTTATCAAGAGATTGTTCGCGTTTTTCAAGTAAAGAATCCTTCCGGTCAAGGTTTTCTTCACGTTGAATCATTCGATTCTCTTGCTTTTGAACTTCATTGCGCCGTTCACGAAGTTCTTTTTCAACTTCAGAACGGTAACGATGGCTTTCTTCTTTTGCTTCCAGAATTGCTTCCTTTTTCTTTGCAGCCGCTTCTTTACGGGCATGCTTTACAATTCCTTCTGCTGTTCGGCTAGCCTCGTTCAAACTGGTTTCATAAAGCTTGATTCGACGTTTATCTCCCAAGATAAAACCAATAATCAAAGTCAAAACAGCGACGGCGAGGATTACAATGATCTCCATCATAGTTAATACCTCCGCATCGTCTCAAAAATGCGGCTTTTAAACCGCATTTTTAATTTTTTAAATTAAATATATTTATTACACATACGTATTTATTTTAGTTGTTGCGCCCGAAAAATGTCAACATAAATAGTCGGCATTTTTAGAAATAATAAAAAATATATAATAAGAGACTGTGACATTTGATATGCACCCCAAATCTTGGACAAAATAAATCCAAGATTTGGGGTGTTTTTTA
>LHCFC04200__coassemble_177_pt1 | contig 70997 bp, 64 predicted proteins | sample LHCFC04200__metabat2_low_PE_012 | metagenome-assembled genome bin LHCFC04200
TTGAATTTTCACCGCAAATCAATGTTTTGATTGGGGAAAATGCGCAGGGAAAGACCAACTTGTTGGAGTCAATCTACGTTTTAGCAATGACTCGTAGTCATCGAACGAATAATGACCGTGAACTGATTGAATTCGGCAAGGATGCCGCTCAGATCAAGGGAACCGTTCAGCGCGAACTTGGTTCACTGAAGTTGGAACTGGATATCGGGAAACACGGTAAAAAAGCGAAGGCCAACCACCTTGAAAAAGCCCGATTATCCGAATATCTCGGTCAGTTGAACGTGATTTTATTTGCCCCTGAAGATCTTGCCTTAGTAAAGGGCGCGCCAACTGTTCGGCGGCGCTTTATCGATATGGAGTTTGGTCAGGTTTCGCCGAAATACCTGCATGATTTGACCCAGTATCGGGATATCTTGAAGCAGCGCAACCGGTATTTGAAACAACTGCAAAGCCATGAAGCTCAAGATCAGCTGTACCTGGAAGTTTTGTCCGAACAACTGGCAGCGGTTGGCGGTGCAATTATCAGCCAACGGGTTAAATTTTTAAGCGAGTTGGAAGGGTATGCGCAGGAACTTCACCAAAGTATTACCCAGGGAAGGGAAAATTTAACCTTTGAGTATTCAAGTGCCGTTAAGGATGTATCCGCGTTGACCGAGGTTGAACTGTCAGAAGCATTGATGGATTTATACCGGCAAAATCAATCCAAGGAAATTTTCCAAGGAACGACGCTTTATGGACCGCACCGGGATGATGTCCGGTTTTTGATCAACCATAAGAACGTTCAAACGTACGGTTCACAGGGACAGCAGCGGACAACGGCATTGTCAGTCAAACTGGCAGAGATCGATTTAATGAAGAATCAAACCGGCGAGTATCCGATTTTGCTGCTTGATGATGTTTTATCAGAACTTGATGGCGCGCGGCAGACGCACCTTTTAAAAACCATTCAAGACAAGATTCAGACATTTTTAACAACTCCAGGATTAAGCGATGTTGCCCGAAATTTGATTAAGGAACCGCGGATTTTTCATATTCGTGATGGCCAATTATTTCCTGAAAAGCAGGCAGCGCTGAAAACTGAAGTGTTCTATCCAACGAAACAAGATAAGACCGCGAATAAGGAGTGATATGCATGGCGGAAGATAAAGAACTGCAAGAAGAGATCAAAGAAGAAAAAGCCCAAGAATATGATGCCAGTCAAATTCAGGTCTTAGAAGGGCTGGAAGCGGTCCGGAAACGTCCCGGAATGTACATTGGCTCAACGAGTGAACAAGGGTTACACCACCTTGTATGGGAAATCATTGATAATGGGATCGATGAAGCCCTTGCAGGGTTCGCAACTGAAATCAACGTTACGGTTGAAAAGGATAACAGTATTACCGTTAAGGATAATGGCCGGGGAATTCCGGTCGATATCCAGAAGAAGACTGGACGGCCAGCCTTAGAAACGGTCTTTACGGTTTTGCACGCCGGCGGGAAATTCGGCGGTGGCGGCTATAAGGTATCTGGTGGACTTCACGGGGTCGGTGCTTCGGTTGTTAATGCGTTGTCAACTTCCCTTGATGTTCAGGTTACCCGGGAAGGCGACCCGAATATTTATGCAATGGACTTTAAATTAGGGAAAGTTAATACGGCAATGCATGTGATCGGCCAGACCGGAATTCACGAACATGGAACAACGGTTCACTTTGTGCCGGATCCAGATATCTTTACCGAAACAACGGTTTACAATATCAAGACATTGACGACCCGGATTCGTGAATTAGCTTTCTTGAATAAGGGACTTAAGATCACGATCGATGATAAACGGCCGGAAGAACCAACCCACGAAGAATTCCATTATGTTGGCGGAATCAAACATTATGTTGAATATTTAAATAAGGGCAAGGAAGTTATCTTCCCTGAACCAATTTACGTTGAAGGGGTTCAAAAGGGAATCACCGTTGAAGTTGCATTGCAATACACCAACGATTTTCACTCTAACCTGTTAACATTTACGAATAATATTCATACATACGAAGGGGGAACGCATGAATCAGGATTTAAGACAGCGTTAACCCGGGTTATAAATGATTATGCACGGAAGACAGGCCTTTTGAAGGATAATGAATCCAACCTTTCAGGGGAAGATGTCCGCGAAGGCTTAACGGCCGTTGTTTCAGTTAAGCACCCTGACCCGCAATTTGAAGGCCAAACAAAGACAAAGCTTGGCAACTCCGATGCGCGGGCTGCAACGGATAAGATTTTCAGTGAAGTTTTCAGTAAATTTATGCTTGAAAATCCAACGGTTGCAAAGGAAATCGTTAATAAGGGAATCCTTGCATCCAAAGCGCGGGTTGCCGCCAAGCGTGCACGGGAAGTTACCCGGAAGAAGAACGGGTTGGAAATTTCAAACCTTCCAGGAAAATTAGCTGACAATACAAGTAAAGACCCTGAGATTTCAGAATTATTTATCGTCGAAGGGGATTCAGCCGGCGGTTCAGCTAAGCAAGGCCGTTCACGGTTGACCCAGGCGATTCTTCCAATTCGGGGAAAGATTTTAAACGTTGAAAAGGCCAGCCTTGATCGGATCTTAGCCAATGAAGAAATTCGTTCCCTCTTTACTGCTTTAGGAACCGGATTTGGTGAAGATTTTGACGTTGAAAAGGCAAACTATCACAAGTTGATCATTATGACGGATGCCGATGTCGACGGGGCGCACATTCGGACGTTGTTATTAACATTGTTCTACCGGTTTATGCGCCCAATGATCGAAAAGGGTTATGTTTACATTGCCCAACCGCCTTTGTACCAAGTTCGGCAAGGAAAGATGGTCCGGTACATTGACTCAGACGAAGAATTAGACGAAGTTTTAGCTCAATTACCGGCCTCACCAAAGCCAGTTATTCAACGTTACAAGGGGCTTGGTGAAATGGATGCCGAACAATTATGGGAAACAACAATGGATCCTGAAAAGCGGCGGCTGTTACGGGTCCAATTATCAGATGCTGAAGAAGCAAACGGAATCTTTGAAATGCTGATGGGGAACCAAGTTGGTCCGCGGCGGCAATTCATCGAAGAAAATGCAACGTTCGTTGATAACTTGGACGTTTAATCTTAAAAGTGAAAAGATCGATAAAAAATAATTTTCTAGGAGGAGGCAGCTGTTTTGGTAGAATTACCAGATCGTGTTAAAGACGTTGACCTTTCAAACGTCATGCAAACGTCATTTTTAGACTACGCAATGAGTGTTTTAGTTGCACGGGCATTGCCGGACGTTCGTGATGGTTTGAAACCCGTTCACCGTCGGATTTTATATGGAATGAGCGAACTTGGCGTTACACCCGACAAGCCTTATAAAAAATCAGCCAGAATTGTTGGGGAAGTTATGGGGAAATTCCACCCGCATGGCGACTCGGCAATTTACGAATCAATGGTTCGGATGGCGCAAGATTTTAGTTACCGTTACATGTTAGTTGATGGTCACGGAAACTTTGGGTCTGTCGATGGTGATGGAGCGGCCGCAATGCGGTATACCGAAGCCCGGATGTCGAAGATTGCGACGGAAATGTTACGAGATATCAATAAAGATACCATTGATTTTCAACCAAACTACGATGGAACTGAACGGGAACCGAAAGTTTTACCGGCACGTTTTCCAAACTTGTTAGTTAACGGAGCAACCGGGATCGCAGTCGGAATGACGACCAACATTCCACCGCATAATTTGTCAGAAGTCATTTCGGCAATTCATATTTTGATGGATAATCCGGATGCAACAACGGCTGATTTGATGGAAGCAATTCCGGGACCAGATTTTCCAACTGGCGGAATCGTAATGGGAAAGTCAGGCATTCGGAAAGCTTATGAAACCGGTCGTGGAACGGTTATTTTACGGGCGAAAGTCGACATTGAAGAACAAAAGAACGGCAAACAGCAAATTATCATTCACGAATTACCGTACATGGTAAATAAGGCCCGGTTGATCGAACGAATTTCAGAACTTGCCCGGGAAAAGGAAATCGACGGAATCACGGCGATCCATGATGAATCTGACCGTGACGGAATGCGGGTTACAATTGACATTCGCCGAGATGTAAGTGCGTCAGTTGTTTTGAATAACTTATACAAAATGACGCTGATGCAGACGTCATTCGGCTTCAATATGCTTGCCATTGTTGATGGCACCCCAAAGATCTTGAGCTTGAAGCAAATTTTGCAATATTACTTGAAACACCAAGTTGAAGTTATCCGGCGGCGGACGGAATTTGACTTGCGGAAAGCTAAAGCCCGGGCTCATATTTTAGCCGGATTGCGGATCGCACTGGATCATATTCAAGCAATCATTGACATTATCCGGAAATCTGAAAGCGGCGATGTCGCAAAGGACCGTTTGATGAATGAATTTGAATTAAGCGATAAGCAAGCCCAAGCGATTTTGGATATGCGGCTTGTTCGGTTGACCGGTTTGGAACGTGATAAGGTTGAAGCCGATTATGACAAGACAATGAAGGCCATTGCTGATTATGAAGATATTTTGGCAAGCAAGGACCGGATCAACGATATCATTTATCAAGAATTACTTGATATTCAAGCTAAATACGGTGACGAACGGCGGACGGAATTGATGGTCGGTGAAGTCACAAGTATTGAAGACGAAGATTTGATCGAAGAAGAATCAGTTGCAATCACCTTGACTCACAACGGTTACATCAAACGGCTCCCAACAAGCGATTTCAAAGCTCAACGGCGTGGTGGCCGCGGCGTTCAAGGCATGGGCGTTCACGATGATGACTTTATTGAACATCTGGTTACAACTTCAACACATGACCGGCTGCTGTTCTTTACGAACCTCGGAAAAGTTTACAGCATGAAGGGTTACGAAATTCCTGAATACGGCCGGTCAGCAAAGGGAATCCCGGTAATCAACCTGTTGAATATCGATGCCGGCGAAAAGATCGCAACGGTAATCAACATTCCGCATGATAATGACGACCAGGCTAAATACCTCTTCTTCACGACGAAGGAAGGAACCGTTAAACGGACGCCGGTTGAAGACTTTGAAAATATCCGGAAGAACGGATTGAAAGCCATTAACCTGCATGATGGCGACGAACTGATCAACGTTTCGTTGACAGATGGTAATCAAAACATGATCATCGGAACGCACTTAGGATATGCGGTTTCATTTAACGAAAATACAGTTCGGTCAATGGGCCGGTCAGCAGCTGGGGTTCGTGGAATTCGGCTGCGTGAAAACGATTATGTCATTGGATCAGATATCCTTGTTCCTGGCAGCGATGTCTTCGTAATTTCTGAAAAGGGATACGGAAAACGGACGCCAGTCAGTGAATATCCGATCAAAGGTCGGGGTGGTAAAGGAATTAAAACTTCGAATATCACCGAAAAGAATGGCCCGTTAGCCGGATTAACGATCGTTAACGGTGATGAGGATATCATGGTGATCACGAATAAAGGGGTCCTGATTCGGTTTAACGTTGCGGATGTATCCCAAACAGGGCGGTCAACGTTGGGCGTTCATTTGATTAATCTTGAAGATGATTCAACGGTATCAACGATTGCGAAGGTTGATCCGGAACCAAAAGACGATGAAGAGCAATCAGATGAAGAAACGCATGCAGACGCGGATGCATCAACGGACGGTGAAAACGAACATGATTTGATGAAGCACGGGGTTCAAGATTTAGCTGATCGCGAACTTGCTCATCAAGAAAATGAAGAACAAGATAAATAAAAGCAATGAAAAAGCGGTTGTGTCAGTTGACACAACCGCTTTTTGTTGATGTTAATGCTTTTTTTATTTACTTGCGCGTAATTCCTTTGTCATGGTCTTTAAGCCTGGAAGGAACATCATGATGGCGAAGCTGATCAAATACATGATCGAAAGGAATGCCATCACACCTTCCATTGAAAGTTTACTCATTAGGAAGCCAATCACAACCGTTGAAAAACTTCCAATGAACTTTCCGATATTCATGATAAAACTGTTAGCCGTCGCTACAATGTCGATCGGATAGAGGTAGTTAATGATTGCTCCGTAACCGCCGTACATTCCGTTAGCGAAGAACCCAACGATTGCTCCGAGAATCAGCAATTCGATCATGTTCCGGGCGCGGACAAGAATGTAAATTACCAGTGCTGCGCCAAAGAGGAAAAGGCCAAATGATTTTTGCGGTCCGAGGTGGTCTAAAATGTTGCCAAAAACAAGCATTCCAATGCACATTCCGATGATGGTTGAGATCATCCACAACGAAGAACCGCGGACACTGATTCCGAGCTGCTTTTGAACGATCGTTGGCAGCCAGTTCATTAATCCAAAGTATCCGCCGGCTTGAACGATAACCATGCAGATCAATCCAAGCGTCTGCATTGAAAGTTTAGGAGTTGAGAAAAGCCGCTTAAATGAAACTTTCGGTTTATCTTCCTTTTGCTGATTTGTAATAAAAGTATCACTTTCCTTGAGGTTTCGCCGAATGAAAAAAGCTAAGATAACTGGAAATACTCCTACAAGGAAAAGGACGTGCCAGCCAAGGCGGGGAAGAATCAAGGCTGATAAGACGGCGGCAAGGATACTCCCGATTTGACCACCGATTGCGGCGACAGATGAGACCCGGCCGTATTGTTTGGCAGCAAAGTGTTCGGCAATCAAGACCATTCCAACCCCATATTCCCCACCATTTCCAAGACCGATAAGGAACCGCAGGATGTAGATCGTCGTGATGTTATGGGCAAAGTACATTAAAGCCGTTCCGGCAGCAAAGATGAAAATCGTGTACGAAAAGATTTTGATTCGGCCGTATTTGTCGCTTAAAAGGCCAAACAACAGTCCGCCTAAAAGAACGCCCCACTGGGTGATCGTCGTGATCCATCCGGCTTGGACGGTTGAAATTCCAAGGCTGGCAATGATTGACGATAATGCAAATGACATGAAGTTAAAGTCCATGTTTTCAAAAGAAAAACCCGTCGCAGTGGAGGCAATTACAAGTTTCTGCTCTTTACTGAGACTGGGTTTTGACGAATTATTCATAAAAGTTCCCTCCAAAAATAACGCTCACCGGCGTTGTTTATTTTGATAATTTCCTGAAAGTATTTTACTCTTCTTTTTTTATTTTTCAATGTTCAAAAAAGCAGCTTAATTTGCGAATATATATTTGTAACGGAATTTACGATTCTTATTGCAAATCGAAAACTTAAATGATAAACTTATAACTTGTAATACCTTGTTCTTTTACCATTTTTGGAAAAGAACCAAAAGTCCATAAGGAGGTGCAAACACTATGACACATTATGAAATCACATACATCATCAACCCTTCACTTGATGAAGCAGCTAAGAATGAATTAGTTGAACGTTTTGACAACGTTTTAAAGGACAATGGTGCTGAAATTATTGATTCAAAGGATTGGTCAAAGCGTCGTTTTGCATATGAAATTAACGGTTACACAGAAGGTATGTACCACATCGTAAACGTTAACGCTGAAAACGCAGATGCAATCAACGAATTTGATCGTCTTTCAAAGATCAATGACGGTATTTTACGTCACATGATCGTAAAGCGTGAAGACTAATATTGAAAAACGATAAAGGAGGTCATGACCGTGATTAATCGAGTAGTTCTCGTTGGTCGATTAACAAAGAATCCTGATTTACGTTACACCCAATCCGGCTCTGCGGTTGCAAGCTTTACAGTTGCTGTTGAACGGCCGTTTACAAATCAAAATGGTGACCGGGATGCAGACTTTATTAACTGTGTAATGTGGCGGAAAGCGGCTGAAAACTTTGCCAACTTCACCCACAAAGGTTCAATGGTGGCGGTTGAAGGTCGGCTTCAAACGCGTTCATATGAAAACCAACAAGGAGTTCGGGTATACGTAACAGAAGTCGTTGTTGACAACTTCTCATTGTTGGAAACAAAGGCTCAGTCAGAACAGTATCGCCGGGAACATCCCGAAGAAGCACAAGGTCAAGGCGCTCCGATGAATAATAATTCATCATTTGGAAACGGAAATCCGTTTGGGAATCCAAATCCAAGTGGAAACGCAAACCAGGGTGGAACTTTCAATGGGAATGTCCAAACTGGCAACTTAGGAAGCGCAAATGACAACAACAGTCAGGATGCTTCAACCAATGATGATCCATTTGCAGATAATGGAAACTCAATTGATATTTCAGATGATGATTTACCATTCTAATTAACAAGGAGGGAAATCAACATGGCACAACAACGTCGTGGCGGTCGTCGTCGCCGTAAGGTAGACTACATCGCAGCAAACCACATTGAATACATTGACTACAAAGATACAGACTTATTACGTCGTTTCATCTCAGAACGTGGTAAGATCTTACCTCGTCGGGTAACAGGTACAAGCGCAAAGAACCAACGCAAGCTTACAACAGCTATTAAGCGTGCACGGATCATGGGCTTATTACCATTCGTTGCTGAAGACTAATAATTCGTTAAAAGCGAGTAAAAGGCATGTCAGATGGCATGCCTTTTTTGTATGCCTTAAAATTAGATAATAGTTAATTTTATAAATCTGATAATTTCGGGGTATTTGTCCATTTTGCTAATTTAATTTTAATTTTTATATTGTTAAAATCTAATTTTTTTGGTAAAATCAAAAATATACAAATTGTTGTTTAAAAAGGCAGAAAGATTGGAGAATTGATGTGAAAGAACAAGATCAACCACAAAAAGAGTTTTTTGGACAGCCGCGCGGTTTAGCAACCCTGTTTTCAACTGAGGTATGGGAACGGTTCAGTTACTATGGAATGCGGGCAATTTTGCTATTTTATATGTACTTTGCCATTTCGAAAGGTGGCCTTGGAATCGATCAGGGAACAGCTGCTTCGATCATGGCGATTTACGGTTCGCTTGTATATATGGCCGGCGTTGTCGGCGGTTGGCTGAGTGACCGCGTTTGGGGAAGCCGGAAGACCGTTTTTATCGGCGGGGTTTTCATTATGTTCGGGCATATTGCATTGTCCCTTCCATTCGGTCAGGCAGCCCTATATACTTCAATTGCGTTGATCGTAATTGGGACAGGGTTATTGAAGCCGAATGTTTCTGACATGGTCGGTGATTTGTATTCTGAAGGCGATCGGCGCCGGGATGCAGGATTTAACATTTTCGTTTTCGGAATTAACTTGGGAGCAGCGATTGCACCATGGGCAGTTCCGTTTGTGGCAAACTTATTTGGGCATTCAGGAAACATGAATTTCCATGCCGGATTTGCCTTAGCCGCAATTGGAATGTTCATCGGCCTGGTTCAATACTATTTAGAAGGAAAAAAATATTTATCAGATTCAAGTTTGCATCCGAAAGATCCCATTGATCAGCAAAGTTTAAAAAACGTTGTTCGCGGGTCAGTAATCGGCGTGATTGCCTTTGCGGTAGTTCTTGGAATTATGGCCGCATTTCATGCATTAAACATTGATAACATCATTACATTAATCACGGTAATTGCGGTTGCTCTTCCAATTGTTTACTTTGTGATCATGCTTCGCAGTCAAAAGGTTACGAAGGTTGAACGCTCACGGGTTCGCGCCTACATTCCGTTATTTATTGCGGCTGCGATTTTCTGGGCAATTGAAGAATCAGGATCAGTGGTTTTAGCGCTCTTTGCTGAAAACCGGACCGTTTTACATATTGGGGGCTGGAATTTTGCAGCTTCCAACTTCCAAACGCTTAATCCGTTGTTTATCATGATTTTAACGCCGCTTTTTGTATGGTTATGGAATCATTGGAAGAAGCAGCCGAGTGCGCCAGGAAAATTCGCTGCCGGGCTGATTTTTGCCGGGCTATCATATGTTTGGATGGCTCTTCCAGGAATCTTAGATGGAACGCAAGGGCGTGTCAGTCCGTTTTGGCTGGTTGGTTCATGGTTCATCGTTGAAATTGGGGAAATGTTGATTTCACCAATTGGATTATCGGTGACAACGAAGTTAGCTCCCAAGGCTTTCCGTTCTCAAATGATGAGTATGTGGTTCTTAGCGGATGCGGCCGGACAAGCAATTAACTCTCAAATTGTTAAATATTACTCATCAGCAACTGAAGTTCCGTACTTCCTTGCAATCGGGGCGGTAAGTATTATCTTTGGAATTATTCTAGTCTTCTTCGTAAAGAAGATTCACACGTTGATGGAAGGCGTTGACTAAAAATTTAATGAAATAGTTTACAGTTGAATCGTTAAAGATGTAAATTACTGAAAAATTAAAAAAGAGGTTGAAAATCCATTTTCTTAATGAAATCTTAAACTTTAAAAGGTGTTACACGACGTAATCTTCACAGAAAATTCACAATTTGGTTGTAGATTATATTCATAGCCTGATAGAAAAGGCCGAAACATTTTCATTACTTTTTCTCCCCTGAAAAGTAGTTGATTACAAATCATGAAACTCAAGCTTCCCCTTTGAGATTTCATAAAATATACTCCTTTTTTCTCCGCAGTTTAATCTGCGGAGTTTTTTTTATGCAAAAATAAAAATTAATTTTCAAATTGACGAAATTCCTTTGTGAAAAATAACTGAGTAACTTAAACATTTTCTGAAAGAATTAGCGTGCAATTTGCCATCCTATTTGGTAAAATTGAATCAACTTTTAGAGGAGGAAAAAAGAATGAGCAAAGAGATTTTAATTTCAACAACGGAAAATATTCCGGGACGTTCATACGAAGTTATTGGGGAAGTTTTTGGAGTGACGACCCAATCGAAAAACATGTTTAGCAATTTTGGAGCAAGCATGAAAAATATCGTCGGTGGGGAAATCAAGGCATATACTAATATGCTTCATGAATCACGTGAAAAAGCAATTGAACGGTTAAAACAGGAAGCAATCGATGTTGATGCTGACGCGGTTGTCATGATGCGCTTTGATTCCGGCTCGATCGGCGGCGATATGCAATCCGTTGTAGCATACGGAACAGCCGTTAAATTTACAGATTAAAAATGAGTTTCACATGAAACAAAAGCTGTGCTTAAGGGTTAAGCACAGCTTATTTATTATCCTTAACAATTTTCAATTCTTGCCCTTCAAAGGTGTACCCAAATCCGCGAACCGTTTTAATGTATTTAGGATGATGGGGATCCGGTTCGATTTTATCGCGAAGATGACTGATGTGAATATCAACGATTCGAGAAGTTCCTAAATCATCATTATAATTCCAAACGCCGCGCAGTAGCTGTTCACGTGAAATAACCTGTCCTCTATTTTTAACAAGGAAATAAAGGAGTTTAAATTCTTTTGGTGTTAATCCGAGATCTTCGTTATTCTTTAAAACCCGGTAATGGTCAATGTCGAGCAAAAGGTCATCAAGTTGAAGGTGGTTGTGATGATGATGCGGATGGGAAGAATGCTCTTCGGGAGCAAGATATTCCGCAATCAGAGAATCATCAACATCAATCTTCTGATTGATCAATTCTGGTGGCTGTTGGGAAGTTTGAATGGTTCGACCCCAAAGACACTGTTGCATGCGAACAATAACCTCTTCGTATTCATATGGCTCAACAATGTAATCATCGACGTGCAACCCAAAAAGCTTCATTTCATATTCAAAATCTTTTTTAGCAGTCAACGTTAAGATCGGCTTATTAAATGATTCCCGGATCTTTTTAATAAGCGAAAGGGTGACTTCAGGTGAAGCGGCATCAAGGTCATAAATGATCCCGGCAACGTGCCGATGATTGATAAAATCGAGAGTTTCTTCTGGATCCGTCGTGTTATAAACCATCCAACCATGATCGTTACAATAGGTATTTAATTTCATAAACAATGGTAATTTTTTAGTAACTAAAATCAGCCGCTCTTGCACCAAATTCACCTCCACTCAATATCTATCATTATTATTCCATATGGATCACGAAAATCATAATGATTTACAAAACATTTACATTGCCTTTACATGAAATCGATTTGAACTTTACATCTCTCCGGTACATTAAAAGTAAGCTTAACGAACGGAAAGAGGGACGGAAAGTGAAGAAGAAAAGGTTTAGCCAGTTATTTTTGCTTGGAGGATTACTTTTACTTTTGAGCGGGTGCGGTAATCAGCCGCAAAACAAAATCACGGTTGTCGGTTCAACGGCCTTACAGCCGCTTGTTGAAAAGGCCGCAACCGAATATGAAAAGAAACATGACGGTAATATCACCGTTCAAGGCGGCGGTTCGGGTACCGGCTTAAGCCAGGTTCAGGAAGGCGCCGTCCAAATCGGCGATTCAGATGTGTTTGCCCAACAACAAAGCGGAATCCGGGCAAATGAACTAGTCGATCATAAAGTTGCAGTAGCGGGGATCGCGCCAATCGTGAATCAGAAAGTAAAGGTTAAAAACGTGACGATGCAGCAACTTCGGGCAATTTTTGAAGGAAAGATCACTAACTGGAAACAGCTTGGGGGTCAAAATCAGAAAATTGTGGTCATTAACCGTTCAAAGGGAAGCGGGACGCGCGTTACTTTCGAAAACGATGTGATGAATGGCCAAGAAATGATGAATGCACAGGAACAGGATTCAAACGGAACGGTTCAGCAGATCGTTACTAACACTCCGGGCGCAATCAGTTATATTTCATTTGCATATCTTCGAAGTCAGGGAATTCATCCGTTAAAAATCGATGGAATTCAGCCGACAACGCAAAATGTCGCAACGAATAAATGGAAAATCTGGTCCTATGAACACATGTATACCAAGGGACAGCCGACAGGCGAAACTAAGCAATTTTTGGAATATATGCTTTCAGCTCCGGTTCAACGCAAAATGGTTAAAGAAATGAAATATATCAGTATTCATGATATGCAGGTCAAAAAAGCAATTGATGGCAAAGTTACACCGGTAAAGGAGGGGCAATAAATGGATGACATTAAGCAAAAGTTACTCAGCAAGTCAAAACAGACAACTGAAGATCGGCGGGGAAAAATTTTATGTTACGCTTGCCTGAGCTTGATCATTGTTTTGATCGTTTCAATTTTATACTTCATTATCAATCGGGGAACGGCCACCTTTACGCAAGATCATCTGAGTTTAACTCAGTTTTTAACGGGCAAACAGTGGAATCCGGGGCATCACCAGATCGGCGCTTTGCCGATGATCGTAACTTCGTTTTTAGTCACGATTTTAGCGGCGATTCTTGCAACGCCGTTTGCAATCGGGGTAGCCATTTTCATGACTGAATATGCACCGCGGAAAGGGACCAAGGCATTACGGGCGATAATCGAACTGCTTGTCGGAATTCCATCCGTTGTGTACGGCTATATTGGATTAATGGTTGTTGTGCCGTTAGTGCGGAAATTGATCGGCGGCACGGGATTTGGAATTTTAGCCGGGACGTTGGTGTTATTCGTAATGATTTTGCCGACCGTGATTTCATTAACGGCTGACAGCTTAAAGGCAATTCCGGTCAGTTATCGGCAAGCAGCCTTGGCGTTGGGAGCAACTAAATGGCAGGCAATTTATAAAATCGTTTTACGGGCCGCGCTTCCAGGAATTTTAACGGCGATCATTTTTGGAATGACCCGGGCCTTCGGGGAAGCCCTTGCGGTGCAAATGGTAATTGGAAACGCCGTTTTAATGCCGGAAGGACTTGGAACTCCGACCGCAACGCTGACCAGTCAGTTGACCAGTCAAATGGGAAATACGGTTTTAGGAACGGTCTCAAACAATGCATTATGGTCACTGGCATTGGTTCTATTATTGATGTCACTGGTCTTCAACCTGTTGATCAGGGTAATTACCCAGAAAGGAGCAATTAAGTAATGAATCCGAAAAAAACAAATCGCATTGCGAAACACGTTATTTATGGATCAGTTGGATTACAAGTAATTCTTTTGCTGTTTCTGATTGGGTATATTTTGATCACCGGGTTACCAGGAATGTCATGGCACTTTTTAACGAGTGTGAGTCAGTCATTTGAAGCTGGCGGCGGGATCCGGGATCAAATTTTTAACTCGGTATATATTTTAATTTTAACGACGCTGATTTCATTTCCGATTGCGTTGGGCGTTGGAATCTACCTTGCCGAATATGCAAAGGATAACTGGTTTACAAGCCTTTTACGAACGATCATTGAACTTTTAAGCTCATTGCCATCGATCGTTGTGGGATTATTTGGCTATTTGTTATTTGTAATTAAATTTCAAATTGGATTTTCAATTATTTCCGGAGCAATCACCCTTACCTTTTTCAACTTGCCGTTATTGACCCGCAGTATTGAAGATGCGTTTCGGGCAGTTCCGCTTGATCAGCGGCAAGCAGGAGTCGCACTTGGAATTTCAAAGTGGAAAACGATCATGGGAATTGTTTTTCCGTGTGCATTACCTAAAATCTTGACCGGCGTGATTTTAAGTGCCGGCCGGATCTTTGGGGAAGCCGCCGCATTGATCTTTACGGCCGGACAAAGTAATTCAGTTATTAATTACGCTAATTGGAATCCATTTTCGCCAACCAGTCCCTTGAATATTTTCCGTCCAGCAGAAACGTTGGCGGTTCACATTTGGAAGGTCAACACGGAGTCAATTTTGCCCGATGCCCACCAAGTTTCAAGCGGCTCAGCAGCAGTCTTGATTATTGTAATTTTGATTTTCAATTTTGGTGCGCGGCGGTTAGGAAACGTGGTTTATCGGAAATTAACGGCAACAGATAAGGAACGGTAATGATGGAAATTACAGAAAAATACATTAAAAAAATTGAAACGCCGGTTGCATTGAAAACGCAAGATCTGGCAGTTTATTACGGCGATAAAAAGGCCTTTGCCGAAGGAACGATTGAGTTTCCTCAACACCAGATCACGGCTTTGATTGGTCCTTCGGGATGCGGGAAATCAACCTTTTTACGTTCATTGAACCGAATGAATGATGGAATCGCCCGGGTTGAAGGTCAAATCCTGTATCATGGATTGGACATTAACAACGATCAAATTAATATTTATGAGTTGCGAAAGCATATCGGAATGGTATTCCAACACCCTAATCCGTTTTATAAATCGATTCGGGAAAACATTACGTATGCGTTAAAGTATCACGGGGTTAAAGATCAATCCGTTTTAGATCAAAAGGTCAAAGAAAGTCTTCAAGCAGTTGCACTATGGGATGAAGTCAAGGATTCGCTTGATAAAAACGGCAAGCAGCTTTCAGGCGGCCAGCAGCAACGGTTATGTATTGCCCGGTCAATTGCAATGGAACCCGATATTTTATTGCTTGATGAACCAACGAGCGGGCTTGATCCGGTTTCGACGCGGAAAGTGGAAGATACATTGCAAGAATTAAAGCAGAAGTACACGATTATCATTGTGACGCATAACATGCAGCAAGCTTCCCGCAGCAGTGACTATACGGTTTTCTTTAATCTGGGACAGATCGTTGAATTTGACGAAACGTCGCAAATTTTCACTGCGCCGCACGTGCAAATGACCGAAGATTACGTTTCTGGAAACTTTGGCTAGGAGGTGCATTTCAATGACGCAGATCATGACAGCAGAAAATGTTCACTTGTATTATGGGAAAAAAGAAGCCTTGCATGGCTTTGACATTGGATTTGATGAGAATCAGATCACGGCGTTGATTGGTCCTTCGGGATGCGGCAAGTCAACTTTTTTACGATGCTTGAATCGGATGAATGACTTGATTGAGAATGTGACGATTACCGGGAGCTTTAAGCTTCAAGGGGAAGACATTTATAGCCCGCGGATGGATGTCGTTAAACTTCGCAAAGAAGTCGGAATGGTCTTTCAGCAGCCGAATCCCTTTCCATTATCGGTTTATGATAACATTGCTTTTGGATTAAAATTAAAGGGAATCAAGGATAAGCAGGTAATTGATCAAATCGTTGAAGAAAGTTTACGGAAAGCAGCGGTTTGGGATGAAGTTAAGGATCATTTGAAAAAGGATGCGTTGGCATTTTCAGGCGGGCAGCAACAGCGAATTTGCATTGCCCGGGTTCTAGCCGTGCAGCCGAAAGTCATCTTGATGGATGAACCAACAAGTGCGCTTGATCCGGTTTCAAATGCTAAAATTGAAGATACATTGGTTGAGTTAAAAAAAGACTATACGATCATTATCGTGACGCATAACATGCAGCAGGCTTCGCGAATCTCAGATAACACGGCTTTCTTTTTAAATGGTGATTTGATCGAATTCGGTAAAACCAAGGAATTGTTCCTGACACCGAAGGAAAAATTAACGGATGATTATTTGAATGGCCGGTTTGGTTAAGGAGGGTCAAAATGGTAAAGGAAATTTTTAATGATGAAATGAAGAAGTTGAACGGGCGTTTCAATGAAATGGGGATCGACATCAGCGAACAGATTTATCAGGCAACCAAATCCTTCATTGAACATGACCAGCAACTTGCTGAAAAAATCATTGAGCGCGATGAGACCATTAATAACAATGAAATTTCACTTGAAGAACGGGCATTGAATCTGATTGCCCTTCAACAACCCGTTGCACATGAATTCCGGAAGATTATCAGTATTTTAAAGGCAAGTTCTGATTTGGAACGAATTGGTGACCACGCAATTATTATTGCCCGGGAAACGATTCGGTTAAAGGGTAATAATCGAATTCCAGAAATCGAAGAGTTGATTTCAAACTTAACGGCGGACATTCGCAACATGTTGGAACAGTCACTGGATGCTTCGATTCGGGATAATGAAGCTGAAGCGCGGAAGATTGCGGCAATGGACCCGGAAATCGACCAACAATACTATCATATTTACCAAATGATCGTTGAAATCATGAAACGTGAAACCAATACCGCAGTGGCGGCGATGAGTTATTTGATGGTTGCACGAATCTTAGAACGGATTGGGGATCACATTGTCAACCTTTGCGAATGGGTCGTTTACGATGCGACAGGGAAGATTCAGGAATTAAATCCAGGAAAACTCAATCGCGATGAGTATTTAAAAGTTGAAGAACAGGAAGCGCTGATTCGCCATGAACGGAAAAAGGCACGGATGAAACGCGAAGATCAATAAGGAAATAAATGTGTTAGAAATTTATTTTTTATAAATTAATAAAATTATTTTCACTTAAGTGTTAATGAGAAAATAAGGTGTATAATATGCAGATAGATGTTCTTCATATTGATTTTAGGGAGTGAATTTATGAATCGAGAGATGAAAAAACGCTTTAAGATGTATAAATCCGGTAAAAACTGGGTTATTGCACCAATCGTTTTCTTAGGCTTAACTGCCGGATTTGGTCATCAAGCCAACGTTAAAGCTGATAATGTTTCATCAACGGCAAAAGCTGACAATGAAACTGCCCAAAAAGCAACCAGCACGGCGTTGAATGACCAAAAAGCAGTTGCATTAAAGAGCAGTGCTTCAACAAAGACAAACACTCAAGCAACTGAAGAAACGACTAACTTTGCTGTTCAACCAGCTGCAAGGGCTGCAACAAGTTCTTCAAAGAACGATCAAAACACAGCAAACAAGTCTCAAAAGCCGGTTGCAGCAGCTAATGACCAACAACAAACCAATGATCAAACTGCCGCTAATGCTAATAAGGAAACGAACCAGACTACAACTGCAACTCAAACTGATCAAAAACAACCTGCAACAACTCAAACTGCAGGTCAAAATGGTCAAGCTCAAGCACAAACTGATAAGACATCAAGCTCAGCAGCATCTTCAAGCAGCGTTTCACAAAAAGTTGAACAAGCGCAAGAACATGACGATGCTGTTCAAATCAACCAAAACGGTCAATGGTTCTTACAAAACAAAGAAACCCACCAAAACTATACAGGTTTCCAATACATTAAGGACCAAAACAAGACCGTTTACTACAACCCAACAGATGGCGCCATGGTCTATGGTCAACAAAAGATCAATAACCAATGGTACTACTTCGATAAGATTACCGGTGCCATGAAACTTGGTTACTACTGGATCGCAGAACAACAAAAAGAAGTTTACTATGATCCAAATAAAGGAAACATGGTCTATGGTCAACAAAAGATCAACGGCCACTGGCAATACTTTGATGATGTCACCGGTGCTCAAGCAAAGAGCAAATATGTTTGGATCGGCGACCAAAATAAGGAAGTTTACTATGATGGCTTAGGTAACATGGTTTACGGTCAACAAAAGATCAATGGTAAGTGGCAATGGTTCGACATTGTAACTGGCGCTCAAGCTAAGAGTCAATACGTTTGGATCGATAACCAAAATAAAGAAGTTTACTATGATGATCTTGGTAATATGGTTTATGGTCAACAAGAGATCAATGGTAAATGGCAATGGTTTGATCCGGTAACTGGCGCTCAAGCTAAGAGCCAATATGTTTGGATTGGCAATCAAAATAAAGAAGTTTACTATGACGGCCTTGGTAATATGGTTTATGGCCAACAAAAGATCAATGGTAAATGGCAATGGTTCGATCCGGTAACTGGTGCGCAAGCTAAGAGCAAATTTGTTTATATTAAAGATCAAAACAAGACCGTTTACTATGATGATTTAGGTAATATGGTCTATGGTCAGCAAAACATTAATGGTCACTGGTACTTATTTGATAAAGTAACCGGTGCAATGCAAACAGGTTTTCAATACATTCCAGAACAAAACAAACTTGTTTACTATAATAATGACGGACAAATGTTATACGGTCGACAAACCATTAACGGAATAACATACACATTGAACAATGTTACCGGTGCAGTTGAAGTTCGCGGTCAACAAAATATCGGCGGCCACTGGTACTACTTCGACAATAACGGTAACCCGATTACAGGCTATTACTGGATCGGCGATCAAAATAAAGAAGTTTATTATGATCCGCAAACTGCTCAAATGGTTTACGGCCAACAAAACATCAATGGTTATTGGCAATATTTTGACCCTATTACCGGAGCTCAAGCTAAAAGTCAGTATGTTTGGATTGCAGATCAAGACAAAGAAGTTTACTATGACGGCTTAGGCAACATGGTTTACGGTCAACAATACATCAATGGTCATTGGCAATACTTTGACACGGTGACTGGTGCCCAAGTAAAGAGCAATTTCCAATGGATCACTGACCAACAAAAGCTTTGCTACTATGATGGTTTAGGGAACATGGTTTACGGCCAACAAACGATCAATGGTCAAAGCGACTACTTCAACACCGTTACTGGCGCTTACGAAATTCCAACTTCAGAACTCGCAAGTTATCGGGATGACGTTGCAAACCAAATCAACGCAATCCTTAAAAACGAAGGCAAAGATCAAATGGACGCCAACTGGACAGGCGATCAAAATAACTTTGAAGCCTTTGGATTGCATGATACAGCTCAATTAGTTGCTCAAGGACAATTAAATAATGATGAACAATCAATTGAAATCAACTTGCAAAACAACCAGTTAATGAACGGAACAGCCAAGGCTTACCAAGTAACCGTTACTGCTCCAACGAAGGAACAAGCTGCCCAAGAAGCTGCTCAAAAGATCGTTTCAATGCTTGGCAACAACACCTCAAATTGGAAAGCTTTGGGTGTCGGCGCAACGATCCAAGACAGTAATAACAATAAGAACTGGAATACAACGGTGATCTTCTATAACCCAAGTCAAGAAAGCCAATTTGTAAAGAAGACTTCAAACGTTCAATACAAGATCACAAACGTATACAACAATGCCGGCGATGTTCAAAACGCCCTCCAAAACGGTGCAATGAACCCAGCTGACCTTGTGAACGCTGGCCTTTCAGATACTGCCAAAACATTATTGACAGGTATTCAAGGCGACACGATCTCAAGCGAAAATCTTGAAGCCCTCGCAAACGCTGTTGGCGGAATGACAAAGGCATTTGTCGGAACGACAACTTACTACGACAAGAACGGTAATCCTTACCACTATGAATACTGGTTGGATGGTAACCAAGAAGCCGGTAAGCAACAAGAAGTTGCAAATGACAACAAGAACGTCAAGTTTGGCGATACCGTAACGCTTGATTACAATGCAACCTTGGTATACGGCAAGGCTGAAGATACAACCACAACTGAATCAACCAAGCCATCAACAGAAATGACTGCTGATGAAATCACCAATGCATTCAAGAACGGAACCGAAACTGGTTTACGTTATGACAAAGTCGTTGTTACTCCAATTAAAGGAATGACAAACGACATGATTCGCGGGGTTGATATTTCAAGTTACAAGTCACTTGAAAATGCCGGCGTAACGTTCTACGACTTCAACGGTAACCCAGCAAGCCTTGTTAAAATCCTCCATGATGCAGGTGTTAACTATCTTCGTCTTCGTCTCTGGAGCGATCCATACAATGCTTCAAACCAAAACTACGGTGGCGGTGTCTGTGACGAAGCAAGCGAAATGGCAATTGCCAAAGAAGCTGCTAAGTATGGCATGAAAGTAATGCTTGACTTGCAATACTCAGACTTCTGGGCAGATCCTGGTAAGCAAATTGTTCCAAAGGCATGGCAAAACTTAAATCCAACAGACATTCAAACTGAAGTCTTCCAATACACCCGCAAAATCATGAACGACTTCAAGAATGCCGGCATTGACGTTGGAATGGTTCAAACCGGGAACGAAATTACAAACGGAATGCTCGGTCAATCAACTGACCGTGATCATGGTGGTTCATACCAAGGTGCATGGGATGACCCAGTTAAGGCATTTAACATTTGCAATTACTTAAATGCCGGTGCAAAGGCCATTCGCCAAGAATTGCCATCAACCAAAATCACGATCCAGTTGGAAACACCAAACATTGACAAGTACACCAACATCATGACTGTTCTCCAACAACATGACGTTGACTACGATGTTTTGGGTTCTTCATACTATCCATTCTGGTCATGCGCGGACAACAACGGTCACGGCTTAGGAACAGGGGCTAACACGCCGAATAACTTATTAGCCGTTGAAAAGATGGTTGCCGAGAAGTTCAACAAACAATTTGTTGTTCTTGAAACAAGTTGGGCAAGCACAACGCAAGATGCTGACGGTACTGGGAACTCAATTGGAGATAACAATACAAAATGGCAAAATACAAACATGTACCCTGTTGGTCCTCAAGGTCAAGTTGACGAAATTGAAGCTCTCTACAAAGCACTTGTCGCTGGCAACGGTTTAGGTGCCTTCTACTGGGAACCAGCATGGATTCCTGACAAAGCTGGTTGGGTCAACTGGCAATATAACGATGCCATGTCAGAAGTCTTTGGTACCGGTTGGGCAAACAGCCACTCAGTTGGTTATTCACCAGACAGTGTAATGTACTACAACGGCAAACCTGCATGGGGCGGTACAACATGGGATAACATGGCAATGTTTGATGATCACGGTTATGCACTGCAATCATTGAATGTCTTCAAAGGCATGCTTGATGGTTACACATCACCAGATACGATCAACTACGCTCCGTTGAAACAACAAACAACAACTGTTACAACGCCGCCATTTAATTCAGGCAACAGCTCATCAAACAGCTCAAACTCGAACTCAAATAACAGCAGTAACAGTAGTTCAAGTTCTTCAACAACGAATAGCAGCAAGCCGGCAACGGATAACAGTTCTTCAACGACGAACAATAATCAAAAACCGGCAACTGACAATAACACCAACAACAGTAACAATAACCAGAAACCAGCAACGCAAACCGCAACCTCAAACATTCAATACAAGGTAACGGCTGTTTACGATGCTCCAGGTGTTGACAACGTTACTGTTCCAAACGCTCTCAAAGTTGGCGATGTTGTTAAAGACATGCCAAGCTCAGTTCCAACATCTGTTTCTGGAACAAAGGGTGACAAGCTTTCAGCAAGCGACTTGAACAAGGTTGCCAGTGCAATTGGAAGCAACGGTGTTGACGGAACTCAATTACAAAAATCCGTTCAATATCCAAATAGTAAAGGCCACTACTTCTACAAGTACTACGTCCAACAGGGATTCGATGCAACCAAGGCTAACGAAAATGTAACATACGGTTCACCAATTACCGTCAACGTTACTGCAACGTTAACATGGACGGCTGATTAAAATTCGAAAATAGATAAGAAAAGCAGAGATTCGCTTAAATCTCTGCTTTTTGTTTTAAGTATCTTAATTAAAACATGTTGGTAAAAATTTTTAGAGAAGCATTAAGTATGTCATACTGTGAACATTATTAATTTGATATGAAATAATATTCAATGTGATTCTGGCATTTAATATTAGACCTTTTGTCAGATTTATTAAATAAAAGAATTGTACAATGGCTTTAATAAAAATACGTTCAATCGGGTTGAAGTTTGAAAATCTTCGAATCGACGTTTTTTAATTATTGCGTCAAACCTTTTTAATTAAAATTTTAAATAGATGAAGCCGCTATCATAAAGGCGTAAAGAGATCCATTGTGCAAAATATAGAATATAATTATTGGTATATAAGAGAGGTCAGTAGTAACTGATAATTTGAATTAGGAGGAATCTGTCATGGAAAAAGTTACGGTTATCGATTATTTGATCGAACGGCTTCATGAAATCGGAGTAGATGATATCTTTGGGGTTCCAGGGGATTACAACTTGTCATTTTTAGATGACGTTGAAAAGAGTTCATCAGTTAACTGGATCGGGGATTGTAATGAATTAAATGCGGCTTATGCGGCTGATGGTTATGCGCGGAAGAAAGGTGTTGGCGCCTTGATTACAACGTTTGATGTTGGTGAATTAAGTGCAATCAATGGAATCGCCGGCAGTTATGCTGAACACATTCCAGTAATTGCCATCACTGGGGCACCAACAACAAAAGTTCAAGAAAATAAGAAATTAATGCACCATACTGATGCAACGGGAAACTTTAAACGTTCATACCGGGCATATAAGCAATTTACAGCAACCCAAGCCCTTTTAGGATTTGAAAATGCGGGCGCTGAAATTGACCGGGCATTGACAACGGCGATCATCAAACGGCGGCCAGTCTACATTTCCCTTCCATTGGATGTTGCTCACAGTATGATCGACGCGCCGAGTGCACCGCTGAATTTAACCGTTCAAAATACGGATCATAACAAGCGGGTTGCTCAACGGTTAGTTGATGAATTGAAAAAGGCAAAGCGGCCAGTTATTTTGGCGGGGAACGAAATTATGACGTTCCGGGCAAAGACTGAATTTGAAAACTTGATCAACCAAACGCACATTCCGGTTGCAACAATGCTGTTAGGAAAGTCTTCAATTAATGAAGAGAATCCATACTTTATTGGAACATACTACCCGAACTACGGCGACAAGCGGGTTTTAAACTATGTTGATCAAAGCGATTTGGTAATCGTCTTTGGAAGCAAGCTGATCGACGTTAATACCGGAAGCTTTACCCAATGCTTCACTCAAAAAGAAACGGTTGTTTTGAATTGCGATAATACTGATTTCTTTGGTGAAAAGAGCCGGGGCGTTAATATCAATAACTTGATCAAGAATCTTGAAAACTTTGATTATCAATTTGACTTTGAAAGTACCGGATTGAATAACGTGACGCCAGATGTAAAATATGAAGACAATGATGATCAGGAATTAAACTTATCCCAATACATGTATGCCTTTAAGAACTTTATGAAACCGGATGACACGATTTATACCGAGACGGGAACTTCACAATATGGTCTTTCGTTTATGAATTTGAAGAAGGGCGTTGACTTTGAAGCCCAACCATTATGGGGTTCAATTGGTTATACTTTGCCAGCAGTTTTAGGAAGTCAAATTGCTGATCCAGAAGGCCGGCACATCTTGTCGATCGGTGATGGTTCAGCTCAAATGACGATTCAAGAATTAAGCTTGATTCAACGGCATCACTTGAAGCCAATCATCTTCCTGGTTGACAATGATGGTTACACGATCGAACGGGTCATTCACGGAGCTCATGCAAAGTATAATGATATTGCGGTTTGGGATTATACTAAGATTCCGGCTGCAATGGGAATTACCGAAGATACGATGGATGTCAGCGTTGCAACTAATAAGCAGGAGATGCTTGCAATTATGGATAAAATCGCTGATGACCGCAGTAAGGCCCACTTTGTGATCTTAAAGACCAAGGCGTTGGATGCGCCTGAATTGGTTAAGAAGATCGGAAAGTCAATGAGTTTGATCGATAAATCGCATTTCTATGGTGAAGAATAAAATAATAGGAAGAATAAATCGCAGGATGAGCTGCGATTTATTTTTTTGCGTAAATGTAAGCGCTATTTTAAAATGGATAAATTTATGATAAGGTAACCATGTAATCATAAAGAATTGGAGGAATTGAAATGGAAATGAAATTGCCAAAAGACTTTTTATGGGGTGGAGCGGTTGCTGCGCACCAATTAGAAGGGGCCTGGAATGAAGATGGAAAGGGCGTTTCGGTTGCCGACGTTATGACGGTCGGCTCAGCAACCCAACCACGTGAAATAACGCATGGGGTTCTTCCAGGGAAAAATTATCCCAACCACGAAGCGATTGATTTTTACCATCACTATAAGGAAGATATTAAATTAATGGCCGAAATGGGATTCAAATGTTTCCGGACATCGATTGCTTGGACACGGATTTTTCCGAATGGTGATGATTCCGAACCCAACGAAGCAGGCTTGAAATTTTACGATGATTTATTCGATGAATGCCACAAATACGGAATTGAACCGGTAATTACGTTGTCGCACTTTGAAATACCATATCATTTAGTAGAAGAATACGGCGGATTTACTAACCGGAAAACGATTGATTTCTTTGTTAAATTTGCAACAACATGTTTTAACCGGTACAAAGACAAGGTCAAATATTGGATGACCTTTAATGAAATCGATAATCAATCTGAATTCAACAATCCATTTTTAACGATGACAAATTCGGGTTACTTTGTCGATGAACAGGAAAATCCAGAAGCTGCAATGTTCCAAGCAGCCCACTATGAATTAGTCGCAAGTGCGTTGGCCGTTAAAGAAGGAAAAAAGATCAATCCTGATTTCCAAATTGGATGCATGATTAACTTTACGCCATACTATCCGGATACTTCTAATCCAGATGATATGCTGCTTGCTCAAAGAGCTAACCAGTTAAGAAGCTGGTTCTCAGATGTTCAATGTAATGGTGAATATCCGAAAGCAATTGAAGCTTATATTGAACGTAATGGCTTCCGGCCGGATATTACCGCCGAAGATCGAATCGTTCTTAAGGAAGGAACGGTTGACTATATCGGCTTTAGTTACTATGCTTCTCGGAACGTATCAGCAAGCAAGGTAAAAATTGATGATTTGCATGACATTGATCAGGCAGTTGTTCCAAACAAGTATCTAAAGACGACTGACTGGGGATGGACGATCGATCCAAAGGGCCTTCGTTGGTCGTTGAACTTCTTAACTGACCGTTATCACAAACCGCTCTTCATTGTTGAAAATGGAATGGGCGCATTTGATAAGGTTGAAGCGGATGGAGCGATTCATGACAGTTATCGGATTGATTATCTCAGAAAACACATCGAACAGATGGAAAAAGCGGTCAATCTTGATGGCGTTGACTTGATGGGTTACACTCCATGGGGCTGCATTGATCTTGTATCAGCCGGAACCGGTCAGATGGACAAGCGATATGGCTTTATTTACGTTGATAAAAATGATCAAGGGGAAGGAACCCTTAAACGAATGAAGAAAGATTCATTTTATTGGTATCAAAAAGTGATTAAATCAAACGGGGAAGATTTAAGATAATCAAGATAATTTCGAGAAAATATTAAAGATTATTAATGACGTTCCGAAACATAATATAAATGAAATGTTATGGAAATAATTATTGTAACTTTGGTGCCAAGAAGAAAAAAGCGTGAATTTATTGGTATAACCAGTGGTTTGTGCGGACTAGATTTTTCAAAATAATGAAAAACTTCTGAAAGTGGTTACTTGTAACAATGCTGTAATATTCGAAAGAGTTCGGATAATAAATAAAAATTGTTAAGATTTTCGGGGGGGGTTGCGATTCTGTGAATTTTGGCTTATATTGATGACGTTAAGCAAAACTATTTTACATAAAGGTTTTAACAGTTCTGCTTGTTAAACCTCTATGAGGATTTATTTTAAGGAGTTGAGTTAAATGAAACGTAAGATGGAAAAAATGTCTGAAGTTTCTCGTGTAAAGACTTACAAAAAGGGTAGTAAGTGGGTCTCATCATTAATGGTTACAGCAGGTGTTGGTGCCTTAGCATTATCAGCTGGTAGTTTATCAGCAAATGCTGACACAGTTGCTGCAAACCACGTATCAAACAATTCAGAAAGCCACGTTGCTTCAGTTGCAACAACTTCAGCAGCTAAGTCATCAAACACAGTTGCATTGAAGTCATCAGCAAACAACAGTTCAGCAAAGGCTAGTTCAACATCATCAGCTAAAGCTAGTTCAACAGCTTCATCAAAGGCTTCAAGCACACAATCAAGTGCTGTAGCTTCATCAGCTTCATCAGAAACTGAAAGCCAAAAAGCTGCTGATACAGCAAATGCAGCATTCAGTCAAGCACAAAGCGACTTGATCAATGCTCAAAACAAAGAACAAGCTGCACAAAAGTCATACAACACTGCATCAAGCAAGTACAATGCAGACAAGAAGACAACAGCTAATGCTCAAAGTGCATTCAACAAAGCAAAGAATGACTACAAGAACACAGCTAATGATTTGAACTCAAAGAAAGCTGCTGCTCAAGAAGCACAAACAGCATTTGACAAGGCAAAGAAAGACTACATGACAACAGCTAACGCTCTTAACGCTAAGAACGCTAAGTTGGCTGAAGCACAAAAGGCTGTTTCAGATGCTAACGATGCTTTAACAAATGCCAGTGAAGAATTAAGCGATGCTACAACAGCTAAGGACAAGAAGGCTGCACAAAAGGCATTTGACGATGCTCAAGCAGCTTTACTTAAAGCTCAAGACAAAGAACAAGCTGCTAAGAAGGCTGCTGACGATGCACAAACAGCATTCAACAAAGCAAAAGATGAATACAAGAACACAGCAAATGCTTTGAACACAGCAAATGCAAATGCTCACTGGGCACAAGTAGCATTCGACAAAGCAAAGAAAGAATACAAAGATACAGCAAATGCCTTGAACACAGCTGAAGCAAACGAACACTGGGACGAAGTTGCAATGAACAACGCCAAGAGTGCTTTAACAAAGGCACAACAAGCTGTTACAAATGCAAATGATGCTCTTAAGACAGCCAGCGACATGGTTGCTGCATTACCACAAAAGCACCACTCAGCACAACCAGCTGACAATCCTAACGACATTCAAAATGGTCCTGCCGAAGTAACACCTTCAGCAAACAAGAACAACACAAATAACGAACACCACTCAGCACAACCAGCTGACAACCCTAACGATGTTCAAAACGGTCCTGCTAAGGTAACACCTTCAGCAAACACAAACAAAGGCAGTGAAGCAAAGCCTTCAACAAACACAAACAAAGGTAACGAAGCAAAACCTTCAACAAGCGCAAACAAAGGCAACGAAGCAAAGCCTTCAACAAACGCAAACAAGGGTAACGAAGCAAAGCCTTCAACAAACACAAACTCACAAAAGAAGAACGAAGTAAAACCTTCAACTTCATCAGCTAAGAAGGAAGCAAGCAAGAAAGCTGCTTCATCAGAAAAGAAGGCTGCTCCAGTTGCTAAGAAGGCTGTTAAGTTTGTCGGCGGCGAAGAAAAGGCTGCTAAGAAGTCATCAGCAAACTTCAACGCACCAATCACATACACATACAGTGAAAACGAAGCTGCTAAGACAACATCAGCTAAGTCAGAATCATCAAAGAACACAATGCCACAAACAGGTGAAGCATCAAGCGATGCTGCAGCTGTAGCAGGTATGGGTGCTTTGGCTGCTGCTATGGGTCTTGGCTTCGCAGAATTAAAGCGTCGTCACTAATCTGACAGCAAACTGATGACATAACAGTTATCTACTTATTCATTGACTCTCTGATCTATATATATGAAACGTTAAAAGAACCACGTGTAAAAACACGTGGTTCTTTGTTTATAAAAAAGAGGTTGTGACAAGTCGCAGCCTCTTTGCTATATCTGCATAATCGGGTTCCAAAACAAACGAGCTGCGACGCGAAGCTAGAGGAAGGGCGCAAACCTCCGAATCTATGCTGGCGCGATTCGTTCGTTTTTCTGCCTCCACCACGCTCGTTTTGAACGTTTTGTCACACCTTCTTTTTATTTAACGAATTAAAGCTTGAATTTTTCTGATAACCCATGGATATTCCTTTAGGCTTGCAGGAATTGGTTTGATTTGCGTTTCATTGTCCAGATAAACGTGTCTTAAGCCATAGTATTTCGCCATCCATGTATTTTCCCAAAGCATATCAGTTTCGTTTCCAGCTTCAAGATATGCCGTTTCATGATATGCACTGTAATTGCAGGCATCGTTCATTCCAGAGACGTAAATATCATTTCGATGATGTTTTTGAGCATTTAAAGCGGCTTGTTCAGCCGTATAAAACCGTTCGTAATTTGATAAAAGCTGAGGGTAAACATCAGTATATCGTTGAAATGCAACACAACTGATAAAGGATGCGCATCCAATTGGAATGATCCGAGTAAGTTTAGTTAGTTGAACTAAGTGGTTGAATCCAATTAGACATGCAACAATCAAAAAAATTACACTTCCAAAGTAAGTTCGCGGTGGAATCTGCGGCGACAAGATCAACGTACCAACACTTGCAAGGGCGCTAGCGGTTAATAATTCAGCAATCAGGATGTCGTTATTTAAGTCAATTCGGCGAAAATGATTTTGAATCGACAAAATGAGAATTAAACTAAGTGCAATTGTCAATAAAATCCCATCATACTGGACTAATTGTTCAATAATTAATCTAATTTGAAATGCACGTCCTTTTTCTGAGGCCGCTTCACCAGTATTGTGGGTAATTAAGATAATGTCCAGCAATGCAACTAAAGGTTGATGGATAAGTATACTGGCGAAATTGGGGATTAGATGAAGATGCATAGTAGAAGTACGTTAATATTATAAATATAGGACCGATATTTTCATTTGTTGCTCCAGTCAGGAAGGCAAGAATAATGATAAAAAAGGTGAAGATTCCGGAATGTTTTCGCGGAATATACTGCCAACGTAAAAATCAAAAGTATCCAAGATAAATCAATGGCATTCAAAGATAATTGAAACTTCCGGAAAGCCATAAAACGGCTCGTCCAAAGTCGGGAAGAAAATAAAACATTGTACAATACGTTAATAATAGATAAATCGGATTAACTTCACGAATTTTCCGCCGAACAAGCAAATTGATCAGTAATCCAACTGCAATGAATGCAATTGGATTAGCAATGTTGAAAATTTCTTTTGGAAACTGCATAAAAAGCTGAACTAATCCCTGAGCAATAAACCGTCCGTTCCACATTTGAGTTTGGTTAATAACTGATTGAATCCACTCAAAAACGTTGTGAATTGCACTAATATGTTTGGTTGGCCATTCACCATGATAAATAAAATGATAAAGAAAATCATCACCAGCATACCCAGTAATTTGATTTAGACGGTAAAAACAAGTACTGATGATGGTGATGATTCCGATATTGATGATCCAATTAATGGTTTTGATAAGCAAATAAAACTTCTTTTTAATTAGTTGCACTTGTATCCACCCACTTCTTTATTACGTCATTCCATGAATGATCATCAACCATTGTTCGCGGAAGCGGTTGATTTAAATCATAACCCGGAGTTACGATCTCGTTATCAAGTGAAAAGGTGATCATGCCATGATCAACGAGATATTTTTGTTCCCGTTGCGTTCCTTCACCGTATGGATAAGCAAAGTAGGGTGTTTTATGACCAATATGCTTTTTGATAATTTTTTCAGATTTTTGGTAATCTTTCTTAAACCGATTGTAATTTCGAGCATACTTTAAAACTGGTTTATTTTTTACGAGATAGTGCATATTATTAGTGTGAACGCCAATGGTTGCATTTGAACTATGCAAGACGTTTCGAAGCTGGTGCCATGTTGCAAAACGGGTCCCGTTATCATATCTTCCAGTGTTGCTGGTAACGATAAAAACAGTGTATGGAATGTTTCCAAGTTTTTTAAGCACAGGACAGGCATTTGTTGAAAGCGTCTCGTCAACGTCATCAAAGGTTAAAACGATGTATTTATGCTTCAAAGGACGATTTTGTTTGATTAATTCAACAGCAGTCGCTACCGGAATAATTCTGACATGATGTTTTTTTAAATATTCAATTTGATATCTTAATTTATTGACAGGCATGCTGTATTCATGCAACTGGTCATTATTTGATAAGGCAAGAGCAAAATGATCTGCAAACAGCCGATTATTTACAACCCGGTGATAGCACAAAACTAAAATTCCATTTTCATGCAATTGCTGGTTCGAAAGTTTACCACTGCTGACTTCTCGATCAACATGCTGTTGCTGAAGATAATCTTTATATTCTGTATATCCAGAAATGACAATAACAATTAGGCATAGAATAATAAAAATCCAATGCCAGCTTCGTTGAAAAAAGCTCTTAATTTTTTTCATTGACCTTACTCTTTCTTTTTAATTGTTTACTTCTCTTTAAATAACGAAATTTAAACCAAATATAACGTGCAATTCCAAAAGCGATGATTAAAATTGCTGAAACAAGTAAAATAACAAACATTGAGTCGATGGTTCGGTAATTGCAATTTGTTGCAACGTAAAAATCAATCATCCATTCCTTAAACCGATGGCAAAGAAAATCAACGAATACAACGACAATGAATATTTGGATAATATTTCCAATGATATAATATAAAAATTCAAATATTTTTTTGAGTTTGGCCATCATTTGACCTTCCCCCGATCAGATGCTCCCCATGCAGCAAATTTTACAGAATCAAATAAGTGGTAAAATGCGGAAAAGACAACGACAATGTTATTTAGCCAATAAGCATAGAAGAAAAATGGGAGGTAAAGCCAGTAATTCTTATACTTAATATAAGTGTTTTTCCAATTAAATAATTTGGAAAAGCCGTAAAACAGGAGGGTCGCGCCGTAATAGGCCACTAAAATTCCAAGATTGATTCGTAAGTTTTTAATGAAGATAAATTCAAAGAAGATTTTGAAAATTGCAAATGAAACGAGGAAAACCCATGCATAACTAAAGCACATATCGAGGGCTAAGAAACGCTGGCCCCATGAAAGGTTGGGAATCATCTTGAAGTGGTTCCGTAAGACTTCAAGGCCGCCGCGGCCCCACCGGACACGTTGTTTAACAAATCCGCGAACGGTTTCGGGAACGTAAATTTGGCATAGTGCCCGCGGTTGATAGGTACAATAGTAATCTTTATCATATAACCTCCATGTAACGTCAATGTCTTCGGTCATTGCTTCCGTGCTCCAGCCGCCGACGTCTTCCAGGGCTGAACGCCGGAAAAGGGTCAACACTCCGGAAACTGTCATGATGTGGCCAAGGAAAAACGACTGTGAGCGTTTGATCATGTCAATGTTTAAAATGTATTCGAGAAATTGAAGTTTACCTATTAACGTTGAAACGTTTTTGACAATTGGACGTCCAGTAACCGCCGCAATTCGTTGATCAGCAGAAAGGACAGCAACAAGATAACTTAATGAATCTTTTTTAAAAATTGTGTCTGCGTCAACGCACAAAATATAATCCGCTTTACTTTCGCTTAAGGCACGATTTAAGGCAGCAGCCTTGCCCATGTTTTTCTTTTGGGCTTTAATCTCAATATTTGGGTACTTTTGCGCAAGTTTTTGCATAATTTGAAGGGTGTTATCAGAACTTTTATCATCGATCAAAACCACACGGTAGTTTTGATAGGTGATTTGTTCGAGGGAGTCGATCGAACGTTCGAGAACGGCTTCTTCGTTATAACACGACATGAAAACTTCAACGGAAGGTCCGTTATCCTGCTTTTTAGATCTTAATTTCGTAAATGTTCGTTCACAATAGTTAAAGAAAATTGCGCCGATTATCCAAACAAAAGACATGATGACTGGATAATAAAGCTCAAATCCTCCAATCATAAAGAAAAATCCCCCTTATGGCTGTAATTTTATGTAAAATTATTTTTACATCTCGTAAAAAAAACGAAAGCGGGCATACTGCCCGCTTAAATGATTATTTCTGATGTTTTCCTGTTTCCAACATGTGCAGATAAATCATATTCCATCTTGATGATTTAAGAGTATACTTTTCATTTAAAAATGCCTTGGTTGAAGCAGGAACATCATTGTAATTACTTGTTTTTGTTAATTTTGCTTGGTAAACAAACCGTTGTTTTGAATTTTGGTTAGCGTTCCCACACGTAACAAGGGTCAAGTTTGATTGACTTGAATCTTCAAGAATTGTGTTGTTATGCTGTGAAACAGGTGCCTTGGCATAAATCTTGTAGGTGTATACCTTATGGAAATTCGTGATGTTCAATGTATCACCGACTTTTGCCTTTTGATAGATTGGGGCAAATAACGCATCTTTACTTGATGATACATTGTGCGCAGCAATTGAATAGTTGCTTTGGCCCATTTTTTCGTTCGGTTCAAGCGTTCCGGCACATAACGAATAGATTGTTTGATCAACCCCGTTAACAATTGGAACATTTAATCCGAGTTTTTGATTATAAATTCCACCAACAACTTTGATTTGCGGGTGGTATGCCCGTGCTTTCGCAACGGCAAAAAGATTTAACGGTTTAACGCTCGCCCAATCATATGGTGCTTTCGTTTTCTTTTCAGTTCGAACCTCGTCACCGAAGATGACCGGATGATAATTTTCGATCAGGTAATTGGTGATCGGTTTATTAAAAAGCAAAACAAGTCCAATGATAAAGGCGATTCCAAGGAATATCTGTCGAATTCCGTATAATAATTTGTTCTTTTTCATTATTCTTTGCTTTGTAAAAAGTTCTATTTTTAGAATAAAACTTACTGCCTTTTTGTCTCCCTCATAATTCTCTTATACACAATATAATATAACATAATCCAAAAAAGTTAAATTCCGAAATAGTTTAGTCTTTTTTTAAGAATTGTAAAATGATTTTTAGGATGTTTTTTAAATCAAGGAATAAAAGGGACCTGATTGCTTGCAAATTAAGAATTGAAGCCTATAATATTTTCTTTAAAAATATTTTGATGTGGCATATACTCAAAGTAGTTGGTAAAATGCTCAACTTAAATATGATGGGGTGATTAAATGACCAAAAAAGAACATTTATACGACCTATTCAAACCAGCTCATTATGATGTTTATTTAGACATTAACCGTGAAACGAAGACTTTCAATGGGAAAGTAACCATGGAAGGCGAAGCGGTTAAGCCGGATATCAAATTTAATGAGAAGTTTTTGAATATTACAGCCGTTAAGGTAAACAACGAAACCGTTGATTTTAACGTTGATGATCAAGTAGAAACCGTTGACGTTAACTGTGGCAAAACCGGCGAAACAACGGTTGAAATTGAATTTGATGCTCAATTAACGGACACAATGATGGGAATCTATCCGTCATACTACGAAGTTAATGGTGAAAAGAAACAAATTATCGGAACTCAATTTGAAAGTACAGCTGCCCGGCAAGCATTTCCATGTATTGATGAACCGGAAGCAAAGGCAACTTGGGACCTGGCAATCAAATATGATGAAAAACCAGGTGAAACAATTTTAGCCAACATGCCTGAAAAGGAATGCAAGGACGGGGTTCACTACTTTGAAACCACCAAGCGGATGTCATCATACTTGATCGCCTTTGCATTTGGTGAAATGGTAAGCAAACACACGAAAACCGATGATGGAATCAAGATCGGGGTTTATGCTTCACCAGCTCACAAGGAAGACGAACTTGACTTTGCATTGGACATCACCAAGAATGCCCTTGAATTTTATGAAAAGTACTATGAAACACCATATCCGCTTCCGCATTCATGGCAATTAGGATTACCGGACTTTTCAGCCGGTGCGATGGAAAACTGGGGCTTGATTACATACCGGGAAGCCTTCTTAACATTGGATCCGAAGAATGCTTCATTAAGTGTCAAGCAACACAATGCAACGGATATTACTCACGAATTAGCTCACCAATGGTTCGGTGACTTAGTCACAATGAAATGGTGGGATGATTTATGGTTGAATGAAAGTTTCGCTAACATGATGGAATATGTTTCAAGCGATGCAATTCATCCTGAATGGCACATGTGGGAAGTCTTCCAAGAAAAGGAAGTTCCAATGGCATTAAACCGGGATGCAATTGATGGCGTTCAACCCGTTCACGTTGAAGTTGAAGATCCCGCTGACATTGACGCAATCTTTGATGGCGCGATCGTGTACGCTAAGGGTTCACGGATGTTAGTTATGGTTCGTTCAATGATTGGTGATGACGCATTGCGGAAGGGCTTGAAGAACTACTTTGATGCTCATAAATACGGCAATGCGGTTGGGGACGACTTATGGAAAGCCCTTGGCGATGCTTCTGGAATGGACGTCAGTGCAGTAATGAAGTCATGGTTGAACCAACCAGGTTATCCAGTTGTAACGGCGAAGATCGTTGATGGCAACCTTCAATTATCACAAAAACAATTTTTCATTGGCGAAGGCAAGGATGAAGGTCGGCAATGGCAAATTCCGTTGAACAGCAACTATGAAACTGTTCCAGAATTAATGAAGGATCAAACCCTTGATCTTGGAAACTATGCTGAATTGAAGCAAAAGAACGGCAATAAGCCATTTGTTTTGAATGTCGGCAACAACTCACACTTTATCGTTAAGTACGATGAAACATTGTTAAACGACATTTTGGATCACATTGATGAATTGGATGCAATCAGTCAACGCGAATTATTGCAAGATATGCACTTGTTGGCTAAGGGTCGCGAAATTTCATACTCAGCCCTTGTTCCATTGATGAGCCACTTTACAAAGAACAAGTCATACATTGTAAATGACGCATTGTTTGAAATTGCTGATGACTTGAAGAAATTCGTTAAACCAGGTTCAGAAGACGAAAAGAACTTGCGGACATTATTTAATGAATTAAGTGCTGCCAAGTACGCTGCTCTTGGAATCGAATCAAAAGATGATGACGATAACGATGCCGTATTAGGCCGGCCAACAATCGTGAAGGCTGCTTTGTATGCAAAGAACGAAAAGGCCATCAAGGATGCCCACGCAATGTTTGAAGCTCACAAAGATCACATTGCAACGATTCCAGCAAGCGTTCGGCCATATGTCATGATGAGTGAAGTTGCAAATTACGGTAACGAAGACTTGATCAAGACATTATTGAACGAATACCGGCAGACAAGCGATGGAATTTATCAACGCGACTTAAGCACTGCATTGACTGCAACATCTGATAAAGCTGCAGTTCAAGAAATTCTTGAATGCTTGAAGGATGCTGACACAATTAAGCCGCAAGATTTGCGTGAATGGTATGTTGGATTGCTTGGCAACAGCGAAGCTCAACAAGCTGCATGGGATTGGATGCGTGATAATTGGGATTGGTTGATCGACACATTAGGTGGCGACATGGAATTCCATACTTACGTAACCGTGACAGCTAATACCTTCTACACAAAGCAACGGTATGATGAATTCAAAGCATTCTACGAACCAAAATTGGACACTCCAGGATTGAGACGTGAAATTGAAATGGACGTTAACTTGATCAAAGGAAAAGTTGATTTGGTTGAAGCCGAAAAGAGTGCAGTTGAACAAGCAATTGCAAATGAAGTTAAATAGGAGGATGTGATAAAACGATAAAAACGAGCATGATGGAAGAAGAAAAGTGAACGAATCGCGGAGCATAGATTCGGAGGTTTTCGAACTTCCAAGGAGCTCGTTTGTTTTGGAACCCGACTATGTGATAGCTAAGAGGTTGTGACGTGGGGCACAACCTCTTTTTTTGAACCTTGAGATTGGAATCCATTAATGTTAAATTGAATGTAAACGATTTCAAAAGAGGAGAATGGTTATGAAAAAGAAGCTGATCGTCACGGATATTGACGGAACGTTGGTGAATGATCAAAAGGAGATCATGCCGGAAACCAAGCATGAACTGAAACGGTTGATTGCTCAAGGACATCGGGTCGTTTTATGTTCCGGACGCTCAATTAATGGTTTAAAGGATTACTTAATGACGCTTGGATTGTGGGCCATGCCGGATGAATATGCAATTACTTTTAATGGAGGCAACGTCTTTGATTTAGCAACGATGAAGTCAATTGATGCTCATTATTTGTCGGCTGATCAGGCAATTGAAGCTGACCAATTGGCAAAGCAACTAAAGGTCGGTGATACCTTAGTTGCCACATCGCAGAAATCATATGCCGTCAATTTGCAAATGAATGCCCAAGCATTGGAGGATATTCGCGACAGTCAATTGGTACCGGTTGAAACCGATAATTACGATTTTTTAGAAGGGGAGGATATTCAGAAATGTCTATGGACTGATGAACCGGATAGGATTACCATGGTTGCAAAACAAATTCCGGCAAAGTATTTTGACGAATTTCAAATTGTAAGAAGCGGTCCGATTTTTCTTGAATTTTTGCCGCAAGATTCAAGTAAAGGGAATGCGGTTCAGCGCCTTGCTCAACGGTTGAACGTTGCTTTAAAAGACGTGATCGTTTTTGGCGATGAAGAAAATGACCTGTCAATGTTTAAGGTTGCCGGAACGGCGGTGGCAATGCGAAATGCCCGTGATGAGATCAAGGAATATGCGGATCAGCTCACGGTTGCTGATCACAATCATGATGGAATCGGTAAGACCTTAAAATTAATGTTTGAATAATTTACCTTTTCATAATTTGAAGATATCAGTTAAAATGGTTGATATAGAGATGAATGAAAAGAGGAACTTAAAATGAAGGTTGGAGTTATCGCCGCCAATGGACGGGCCGGTCGGCGAATCGTTAAACGGTGCGTTGAAGAAGGATTTGACGTGACCGCAATTGTTCGGCATGAAAATCAAACTGCAGCTCAGAATGTATTGTTAAAAGATTTGTTTGATTTAACAACTGACGATGTCAAGGATTTTGATGTGATCGTTGATGCTTTTGGAACTTGGGATGCAGATGCGGTTGGTCTTCACGTTTCATCAATGCAACATTTAATTTCGATTTTGCAAAAAACAGATATTCGGTTGATTGTAGTTGGTGGGGCAGGCAGTTTGATTGCTGATCCAGAAATGAACATGCAATTAGTAGATACGAAGAATTTCCCTGAAAAGGCACGGCCAGTAGCAAAGGCGATGAGTGTTGCTTTTGATAATTTACGGATAAGCAAGGATTTAAGGTGGACGTATGTTAGTCCGGCGGTTAACTTTAAACCGACCGATGAATCTCAAGGACATTATGTAATTGTAACGGGTGATAATTTATCGTTTGATAAAAATGGCAAGAGCGAAATCAGTTATGCCGATTACGCGCGGGCATTGGTTGATGAAATTAAAAACGATAAACATGAAAATCAACGAATTTCGGTTCGGTGGTAAAAGAATAAGCACGCAATTTGCGTGCTTATTTTAGTAATGATTGTAATATTCAACTGAAATTTTGCCGTGGTCATTAACAACCAGTTTGGTTACTGATCCGTTTTTAGGACCGTTGACGGTTGCATTGTATTCCGGCGCGAAGTGGTCAACAATTGTCCGAATCGTCAAGCTGTGGCTTACAAGAAGCAATGTTTCACCGTTCCCGTGATGTTCTTTAAGGTATTCGAAACCAGCTGCGATTCGGTTCCAGTAAGTTTGGTCATCTTCGGCGTCGTCCCATGGGTCAGCTTCGTGAAGAAGATCGCGGGTCGCAGCGGCTCCCAGTTTATCTGAGATCTCATAATACGTTTTACACCCGTGCGGAAGGCCCACCATTGTCCAAATATGGCCGGAATCAGCGCCTTCAAAGTAGCCAAAGGATTGTTCCCGGAAGTTTGGTAATTCGTGCGCTTCAGGCGCTTTAAATTGATTTTCAGCGATGATCATGTCGCGGGTTTGGATTGCGCGGGGTGAATCACTACTGTAAGCAAAGTCAAACTGAACGTCTTTAAGCCGTTGACCAGCTTTCTTGGCATCTTCAATTCCCTGATCAGTTAAGGGTGCGTCACACCATCCCTGAAAGCGGCGATATTTATTCAAAATTGTTTGCCCATGACGGGTTAAATAAATTGTAAAACTCATTATTATTCCCCATTTACTATGATTTGATTATTTTTATTTTATCATACCTGATTAAATTTCTTAAAGTTGTTTAAGAAAAGGGTGATTGATCGAATTTTCTGAAACAAAAAGCTATAATCTTTTATGTTGTGAAAATTAATTTCAGTTCTTGAAATTGAGAATTGATTTTCAAAATTAAATTGGGAGGCATAGGAGATTATGCATGGATTTATCGGTGAATTTTTCGGCACGATGATCTTGACCGCCATTGGTTGCGGCGTCGGTGCTGGAATCAACTTAAAGGGGACCTTCAGTCGGGGTCAAAGTTGGCTTTTTGTATCCCTTGGCTGGGGTCTTGGAATCACGTTTGGGGTTTACGTTGCCGGAACGTTAGGTTCAAAAGGCTTTATTAACCCGGCCATTACTTTAGGAACGGCAATTTGCGGGTTATTCCCATGGAGTCAAGTGTTGCCATATTTAATTGGTGAATTTTTGGGAGCATTTGTTGGAGCAGCGCTTGTTTTAATTCAATACTACCCACACTTTAAGGCTTCAAAAGATAAAGCAGATGGCAATTCAGTAGGAATTTTTGCAACAGCTCCTGCAATTGACAGTCCGGTCTTTAATTTCTTTAGCGAATTGATTGCTTCATTCATTTTCATTTTTACGTTATTGGACTTAGGTAACTTCACTCAAGGATTAAAGCCATTGATCGTTGGGTTGATCATCACCGCAATCGGAATGGCGCTTGGTGGTACGACCGGCTTTGCGGTTAACCCGGCGCGTGACTGGGGTCCACGGTTGGCATATACGATCTTGCCAGTTCCAAATAAGGGAACCGCTAATTGGAAATATGCATGGGTTCCAATGGTTGGCCCAATCGTCGGCGGGATTTTAGCTGCCGGTTTGCATGTAGCATTGATGAAATAAAGTTAATAATAAAAATACCGATTTCAAATTCTAGAAATCGGTATTTTTGTATTTAATTTTTTTAATTAGTAACTAATTGCGCGTTGTGCATCAGCATTCCAGTGTTGATAGAAGTATCCAGTACTCATACTTGCTTTTTGGCCTGTCCAAGGATCATTGTAATATAACGTGTCGCCTCTGAAACCAGTTAAGGTTAGTGCGTGGTTTACAAAACCATCAACGTTTGCAACCCAAATAACAACAAGGTGACCTTGAATCAGCTTATCTTTAATTGCATCTAAACTTGCACCGGTCATGATTTGGCTGTGTCCGATATGGTGGTTTACAACAGGAGCAATTCCGGTAGGGAAGATCCACCAACCGCTCGGACTAAATGGATTTCCAACAAATCCTTTATTGCCATCATTGCTTCGTGGCATTTCATTTGCTAAGTCAATTTTATTAACGTTGCAGCCGGCATACTTGAGCATCATTGTAACGGCTGTGATTTCACATCCCGTTGGAAGTTCAGGACGTTGGCAAACGATATCTGCGTTGTTAAATACACCTTCGACCGCACCATTTACGTTATTAATATAGAATGTTTCACGTCCAATCGTTGTGTCGTTGTGAGACATTTTACCGTCATTGGCATAAACGACCCATTTATGCTGATCACCAATATACTGTAAGCCGGTCTTCATTGCACCAGTCACATTATCGAAAAGATACCAGTCATTGTTAATATTTTGTTGACCATAAAGCATTTGTCCTTGATCGTTATAGTAAACGGTTTTGTGTTGGTCACCGATGTATTGGAAACCGGTCTTCATTGCGCCAGTTACGTCATCAAAAAGATACCAATGACCGTTGATTTGAGCCTGGCCGTGGACCATTTTTCCGTCGTTGGTGTAATAGACAGTTTTGTTTTGATCATTAATATGTTGGAATCCTGTTACAAAATGATTTTGATTAAAAAGATACCAGTCATTGTTAATTTTCACTTGGCCGTTTGTTTCAAGGGCACTTGAATTATCAAATGAGTATGTTTGGTCATTAATGGTTGGGATTCCGGTTACTCCTTGACCGTTGCTTTGGTAATAATAAATTTGATGGTTACTTTGATCAGCTAAAAATCCAGTTGTCATTGCGCCTGTAACACGATCAAAGAAGTAGTTATGCCCATTAATTGATTGATGACCATAAAGCATTTGTCCTTGACCGTTATAGTAAACGGTTTTGTGTTGGTTATCAATGTATTGGAAACCGGTCTTCATTGCACCCGTTACATTGTCAAAAAGGTACCAGTTATTATTGATTCTTTGTTGCCCATAAACCATGTTGCCGAGGCCATCATAGTAAACGGTCTTGTTTTGATCATTAATATTTACGAATTGGCTTTTAATTTGTTTACCAGTTTGCGGATCAAAATATTGCCATTTATTATTAACTTTTTGCTGTCCGTAAACCATATTACCGAGACCATTAAAGTAATATTCAGCATTAGTGTTTCGATCCCAAACATATTGGTTTTTTGCTTGGGCACCAGTTACTGAATCAAAGAATTGTTTTTGACCATTAATAGTTTGGAGACCATAGACCATATTACCGTTTTGGTCGTAGTAAACTTCTTTATTTTGATTACCGATCCAAACATATGAATTTTTTGCTTGGGCACCAGTTATTGAGTCAAAATACATCCAATGACCGTTAATATTTTGTTGGCCATAGACCATATTACCTAAACTGTCATAATAAACAGTTTTGTTTTGATCTTTAATGTTTACAAATTGATTTTTTACTTGTTTACCGCTTTGTTGATCGAAATATTGCCATTTGTTATTGATTTTTTGTTGCCCGTGGACCATGTTTCCAAGACCGTCGAAGTAATACTCCGCGTTGGTATTTTGGTCCCAAATATATTGATTTTTTGCCTGGGCGCCGGTCGTTGGATTAAAATACTGTTCTTTACCATTAATAGTTTGAAGACCGTAAACCATATTTCCTTTATTAGGATCATAGTAAACTTCTTTATTTTGATCACTGATCCATTGATATCCAAACTGAAGAGCACCCGTTACTTTATCGAAAAGGTACCATTTATCACCAATTTTTTGTTGGCCGTATACCATGGCGCCGTTTGCTGGATTATAATAACAAATCTTATTCTGATCGTTAATTTTTTGGAAACCAGTTAAATTTTTGCCATTTTCTTGTAAGTACCAATTGTTATTTTGATTAACTTGCTTAGCATCTGGATGATTTTCAGCAAAGGTATATTTATCGAGAGAACCTTGCGATGGTTGAACAATTTGATTTTGTTTTTTTGATTGTTGGTTTAATTGTGATTGATTCTCTGGCTTTTGAACCACGGTTTGTTGTTTCAGTTGAGGTTGGGGAACTGAAACACTGGTATTTTGTTTTGGAGCTTGTTGGTTTTGCTCATTTTTAGCAGGAACAGCAGCAAAGTTTGTAACGGTTTGATGTTCCTGGTTTTGGCTAGATTGGTCTTTAACTTGACTTGAAGAATTACTAATCTGTGAACTAGAGTTTGTTGCCTTTGACGAAAGAACAACGGCGTTTTTTTGATTACTTGTGGAAACTGAACTAATTTGTTTTTGCTGAATAGCGACTGGTTGGCTGATTGAGTGCGATTGGATTTGGTCAGCCTTTGCAACTGATGTTGTTCCTAAAGTTACTCCTAAAAACAAAATTGGAGCAGTGACCCACATTTTCCCAGATTTGTATAGTTTATAACGCTTTTTCTCTTCATTAAACATTTAAATATACATCCTTTATCTATATACTTTTTTATAAACGATAAAAAGTATATCACACAAACGACATTTTCAAGCCAAAATATTTCAGACTATTCATTAATTTCTAAATCTGTATTATAAAGCCCATTCACGTAAATTTGCATTTCAATTTCAGCTTGTTCCTCAAAGCTTCCTTGTGGTCCCGGATAGCCGGCTTGTTTAATTGCTTCCTTTTGAACGTTTGATTCATTGTAAAGGTGGAAAAGATGGGGAAGCACTCTTAAATGAAAGTATACGAGCCGTTCAGCTTGTGCAGAATCCAGTTTGGGAAGGACTTTGATAATGTCTTTTTTTACTGCTTCTAAAATTTTAAAATAACTTTTTTTAAATGGAATTAACTTTTCAAGCGTAATGTCCTTTTCAATTAACTCTCCAAGCAAAGGGAACCAGTGAAGAATCCGCGGGTACTTAACGGCAGCTTGAACCCAGACCTTGCAAAAGGCACTCAGGGTTGGAGTCTTAAGTGGCTGAAGATTATCGTGAAGGCTATTGGCCCACTCAACAAAATCCTGTTGAATGATCAGCAGGATCACTTCATTTTTGGATTTCACGTACTGGTATAAATTGTTACGGGTGAAAGATAGTTTTTCGCCTAATTTTTTCATTGTGATTTTATCGAATGGCAAGTCTTCCATCAGTTCAATCATTGCCGTTGTGATTTGGTTAATTCGAATTTGCCGTTGTTCGTCGTTGCGTGCACGTTGAAATGTCATTGTAAGATCTTCTCCTATATTTTAATTGACAATTTACACTGTGTAAATTATTGTGAAATTGTGATTTAAATTACACAGTATAAATAAACACAATATAGTTTAACATAGCCTAATTAAGAAAGGATAGGGGATAGAAATGAAAACGGACCAACAATTCAACACAATCTTTAATGATTATTTGAAAGACTTTGACCAAACACCGATTTCAAAAGAACAAAGAGCAATACTTCCAATTATTGCGTTCACCGTTCAAGGAATTCCAGAACAAATTGAATCTTACGTTCAAGCAGCCGTTGACCAGGGAATAAACGAAGAAAAAATTTTGGAAGTTATTTACCAACTTGAACCGATAGTTGGAGTTGGCAAAGTCCAGGCAGCATTAAAAGTTGCTCATCAGGTAATCCCTGCAAATCGCCAAATGCAACGCCAAAATGATTCGCAATTCGGCAAAGATGTTCAGGCACGAATTTACGGAACGGAAATTCGTAATCTCCTTACTGACCTTCCAGATGGTGCGGGTGATTTTGTGGCTGATCATTTAACAAACCATTTCTTTGGTGATTTTTACCAGCATAAGATTCTTACAGTGGCTGAACGCGAGTTATATGAATTAATGGCGCTGATTACATTAAATGTTGATTTTCAAATCAAGGCGCATGCCAAGGGCTGTCTTAAAGCTGGCAACGATGAATCGTTGATTGTTTGGACGATCATTAATATGTTGCCATATATTGGCTTCCCGTTGGTAATTAATAGCATTCAAAAAGTGCATGCCGCAGCGCAGGAACTCAATGCTTAGGCTTGTGTTTCATGTGAAACATGGTGCTTAACAAATTCGATAAAGGTCATTATTAATTCGGAATAGTGATGATTTTTCCGCCAAATCAGACGGTGGCTGGTCTGTAAATAGTTTTCAAATGGGACGAAGACAATGTCATTATAAGGATTAAAACGGCTAATACTATCGATTCCTAACATGCAGTAATCGTGTTGATGGACTAACGGCAAACTGTTAGGCGATAAATTTGCTGTAATTTTAATATTCAATTTCTGCGGATCAAGTCCGACAACCGCACTTAATTCATTTTGAAGAATGTTCCGCCAAGGATAGATAACGGGATAGTCTCCTAGGTCATCGGCAGTGATGGTTGATTGATGCGCAAGCGGATGTGTCTGATTGACAAAAATTCCGTAACGTTCATAAATCGGCAGACTGAGGTAATTATATTTCGCGGTTTCGATGGGAGTGATCACGAATCCGAGATCTAAAATTCCCGTATCGATTTTATCCTTAATATCATCGCCGATTGCACTGTACGTTTGGAATTTTACCAGTGGATACTTCGTTTGAAACTCAGCAATTAAATCATCAACAAAGAAGGAAACGTTGCTTTCAACGTATCCCAGATTAATTGTGCCGCTAAGTTCATGGTGATTAAAGCTTTGAATTTCACTGGTCGTTTGGTTGATGAGGGTCAAAATATCCTGGGCGCGATGTTCGAGCATTTTTCCTTCGGCTGTCAACGTGATTTCACGTTTTCCTCGAATCAATAATTGAGTCCCCAATTCATCTTCAAGCTGCTTTAACTGGCGACTTAATGTTGGTTGGGTAATGTGTAATTCTTGAGCGGCGCGGGTAATGTTTTGCATTTTGGCAACGGTCAAAAAGTACTTTAAAATACGTGTTTCCATAAAAATCATCCATTCATTTTAGGCATTGTAATTAATTTAATATAAGTATTTTAAATCATAATTGATAACCAGTACAATTAAAAATGAAGGAGGGATTCGCAATGGGAAAGAATGAAAATGAAGTCAAAAATAACTTATTCGGCTTTGGAAAATTAAATACTCAGTACGCAAATGTTTTTATTGGAAACAGTTACTTAAATTCATTAGTATCCAAGGATGACAACATTGATGTTGGGGTTTCAAGCGTTAACTTTGAACCCGGTTGTCGAAATAATTGGCACATTCACCATAATGGTTTTCAAATTTTACTGGTCACTGCCGGTGAAGGCTGGTATCAGGAAGAAGGTAAACCGGCCCAGTTGCTTAAACCTGGTGATGTGGTTGCAATTCATGAAGGCGTAAAACACTGGCATGGGGCAACGAAAGATAGCTGGTTTTCACACATTGCCATCACAAAAGGCGAAAGTGAATGGTGTGAACCGGTTTCTGATGAAGAATATGATCAACTCGGTAAATAAAAGGGAGGCTTTAAAATGGAAAAACAAACAGCCGGCCACGATCAGTTAGGCGATTTTGCTCCGCAGTTTGCTGAATTAAATGATGATGTTTTATTTGGTCAAGTTTGGGCGCGTGAAGACCAACTTAGTCCGCGTGATCGCAGCTTGATCACCATTGCAGCATTAATGACGAATGGGGATTACGAACAACTCAAATACCATTTGCAGCATGGAAAAGACAATGGAATCACGAAAGACGAAATTGTGGAAACGGTCACCCAATTAGCGTTTTACGTGGGCTGGCCTAAAGCTTGGACCGTTTTGAAAATGGCCAAGGAAATTTGGAAATAAAGTTTAAAGAATGGAAGTCAATTTAAAAGTGCAGGAAGTAAACTCAAAACTGAAAATTGGCTTTTAAACAGGTTAAATAAAGCTTTTAAGAAGATTGTAAGTAAATTCATAATGAAGAGGTTGTGACATAAGTTGCAACCTTTTTGTTATATCCGCATAATCGGGTTCCAAAACAAACGAGCTGAGTGGAAGTTCGAAAACTTCCGAATCTATGCTGCGCGATTCGTTCGCTTTTCTGCTTCCACCACGCTCGTTTTTACTGTTTTGTCACACCTTCTTTTTTTGCATTAAAATAAAAAAATATATAGATAAACGTTCACGTTATCCCGTTCCATCGATATAATAGAAGGTACAAAACAAGATAAGTTATAAGAGGGATTAGAATGACAAAAAGACAGCGAAATTGGGTAATGGCATCGTTGCTTTTGGCAAGTATCATGTCCGGCTTGGATGCAACGATCATTAATACAGCGTTGCCAGCGATTATCTCGGATTTACACGGAATTCAGTATATGGGCTGGATCGTAGCCGTTTTTCTTCTAGGAATGGCCGTTTTTTCACCGCTTTGGGGGAAACTTGGCGATCGAATCGGAAATAAGAAAGCTTTTGGATTATCGATTTTAATTTTTATCGTTTCGTCAATGATTGAAGGAACGGCCGGTAATATCTGGGTATTTATTATTGCCCGGACTTTTATGGGAATTGGTGCTGGCGGCATGGGTTCGATCCCGTATATTATTTTGGCCCAATTATACCGGAACATTCACCGGCGGTCGCAGGGCTTAGCCTATATTTCGGCTGCATGGAGCGGGGCCACGATTATTGGCCCGTTAGTCGGTGGCTGGATCGTTGATACGTTAAGCTGGCACTGGGTATTTTATATTAACCTCCCAATTGGGATCATTACGATTTTAATTTTGAACGTCTTCTTTAAGGAACAGGTTGAAGTAATTCAAACGCCATTTGACTACCGGGGTTCAGTCTTTTTGATCATCGGTTTGGCATTTGCATTAATGGGAATTCAACTTCTTGGAATGGTTGCGTGGGAATGGATCGTCGGTTTACTTTTAATTGGCGGAATTTTATTGATCCTATTTTGGAAAAACGAGCAGCAGGTTAATGATCCGATTATTCCAACGCACCTCTTTAAATCTTCGAAACTGGTTAAAGACTTAGTGATTTTTGCACTCGCATGGGGCGGAACGATTTCGTTCAGTATCTATGCGCCGATGTGGGCTCAAGGGTTGCTGGCGATGACTGCACTAGTTGGGGGAATGACCCAAATTCCAGGCTCGATTTTTGACTTTGTCGGGTCGCAGTTAACGCATTCGTTCCGGAGAAAAATTGGCGACCAAAATACGATTACGCTGGCATTGGTGATTGCCTTCCTTGCACCGCTTGGAATGCTGTGCAGTAAAGTTAACGCCGGTATTGGATGGATCTGCTTCTTTAGTATTTTCTATGGCTTTGGCGTTGGGGTAATTTTCAATATTCTTCAGATCAAGGTGCAACAGGATGTTGATCACCGGGATGTCGGAATTGCAACGTCAGTAAGTTATTTGATTCGGATTCTTGCGCAAACATTTATGTCATCGATTTACGGCGTGATTATGAATATGGCGCTTGCTCGGGGTGTTCGGCCGACCCATGGGAAAATTACGGTTGCAATGATGGATAAACTAAGTGACAGTGCAACGGTGCATGAATTACCAGCTCATCTGCTTCCGCAAATGCGAATGATTTTACATAGCGGGCTGCAAGACATTATGCTCGTTTCATGTGGATTGCTGGTTATTGCAATCGGATATAATCTTTTGAAAAAAACGGATTAAAATTTTTGGCATGTTTCACATGAAACATGCCAAATTTGTTTGTAAAATACGGTATAATTAAACTAATCTCGAAAATAATGGAGCGATTAGAGAATGGAAGAGAATAAACTTGCACGCAAACTATCTTCGCGGCACGTTCAAATGATTGCCCTTGGCGGGGCGATCGGGACCGGATTGTTTTTGGGTTCGGGAAATGCAATTCATCAAGCCGGTCCGATTTTGTTAGTTTTGTATTTAGTAGCTGGAATCTTTTGTTTCTTTATGATGCGGGCAATCGGTGAACTTGTTCTCTCAGATACAAGCAAATCATCATTCATTGAATTTGTTCGCGCTTATCTTGGAGATCGATTTGAATTTGTAATTGGGTGGACATACTGGCTTTGCTGGGAAAGTATTGCGATGGCGGACCTGACAGCCAGCGGAATTTACATTAAATTCTGGTTTCCACATATTCCACAATGGTTGACTGCCTTGATCATTGTTTTTATTTTACTTGCATTTAATTTATTAAGTGTTGAACTTTTCGGTGAACTTGAATCGTGGTTCTCAAGTATTAAGGTGTTTGCGATCATTGCGTTAATCGTTACTGGAATTATTTTGTTAGTGTGTCATACGAAGGTTGCCGGCCATGCAGTTTCAGTCAGCAACCTTGTAGATTATGGCGGCCTTATGCCGAATGGGATCAAAGGAGCATTATCGGCGTTCCCAATGGTAATCTTTGCCTTTACCGGAATCGAAATGGTAGGTTTGACCTCAGGGGAAACGGCCAATCCCAAGCGTGATTTGCCAAAAGCAATCAACACGTTGCTTTTCCGAATCGCTTTGTTCTACGTTGGGGCAATGTTTGTTTTGATGTGCATCTACCCATGGAATAAGGTTACGACTTCGGCTAGTCCGTTTGTTCAAGTCTTTAGTGCTTTGGGAGTGAAGGTTGCTGCTGGGGTAATCAACTTTGTGGTTTTGACGGCGGCTTTATCTGCATGCAACAGCGCATTGTTTAGTACAAGTCGGACACTGTTTGTGCTTTCCCATAGTAAATTCGCACTGCGAAAAATGGGCGAAGTTAATAATCGAAGTGTGCCGGTCACATCGTTAGTCTTCTCATCACTAACGTTATTGATCATTGTCGTTTTAAACTTTATTCTTCCAGCCAAAATTTTTGAAATTATTTCAGACATCTCGACGGTCTGCTTCATCTTTGTCTGGTTGACCTTAATTTGGTGTCATTATAAATATCGGCGGCAAAATCCTGAAGGAACCAGCTTCAAGATGCCACTTTATCCAATTTCTAACTTTGTAACGATGGCATTCTTTATTGGAATTTTAGGACTATTGTTATTACAAAAAGAAATGGCGTTCGCATTGCTCTTTGCATGCGGGTGGGTCGTTTTGATGTTTATCGCATATGGAATTTATCGAAGAAAAGCATAGTAAAAAGAACCCGAGAACTTCTCGGGTTCTTTTATTTAATGATTCGAATAACTTTTGCCGGATTTCCGACAACCACGGCATTATCGGGAACGTCATGATCAACGACGCTGCCAGCTCCAATAATTGCGTTGTTGCCGATGGTGACGCCGCCAAGAATGCAGACGTTGCCGCCAATCCAGACATTGTTTTTGATGGTAATTGGTTGCGCAGTCATAATATGATGCTCCCGTTTTTGCGGATCAAGGGCAGGTTGTGCCGTATACATGCCAACTTTTGGGGCAATGTTTGCTTGATTACCGATCGTGATCGGAGCGTAGTCCATTAGGGTACAATCGTGATTCAAAAAAACTTCATTTCCCATTGTAATATTGAATCCAAACTGGCAATGGAAATCTGGTTCAATATAAGGATCAGTTCCGATTTGATGGAAAAGGGCTGACAGTAATTCTAAATTGTAGCCGTGATTTTGATCAACTTGCTGGTTATATTCAAAACACTGATTAAATGCCTTTTGGTAGGCAGCCATGATGTGGGGATCACGGGCATCAAATTCTTGGTTATTGATCAACTGGTTAACTTCTTCAATTGTTTGTTTCATGTGAAACTCCTCTTTAAAGGTTTATAATTACCTTAAGTATACCGCATTGAAGGTGAAACTTTGGACTTAGAAATGCATCAAGCGTTAACGGCTGCAGAAATTGAACATGTTAAGCAAATTACAAATACAGGAAAATTGTACTATGATTATGACCCGCTAATTGAACAGGCACGCAACCATGCCTTTTATGTTTGCCGTCAGTTTAATCAAACGTTTGCGCAAACCGGTCATGGCGAAATGCAGCTGATAAGGGATCTTTTTGGCGATTTAGGAACTCATGCTGAAATCGGTAAAGGATTTATTACTGAGTTTGGGTTTAATTTGCATGTTGGTGATCATTTTTATGCCGGGCAGAATTTAAAGGTAATTGATTGTAATGTGATTAAAATCGGCGATTACGTTCAAGTAGGTGATAACTGCGGCATTTATACCTCAAACCATGCATTTGATCCGCAAAAGAGGGCAGACCATTGGTGCAGTGATCACCCAATCACGATCGGCAGCCATGTTTCAATTGGAAATGACGTTACGATTTTGCCGGGGATCACGATCGGCGCTAATACGATTGTCCAATCTGGAAGTATTGTAGCGCATGATCTTCCGGCAAATGTGGTTGCGGCGGGGGCGCCGTGTACAGTGATTGAAAATCTTTCTGATAAAGCAGAGTAATCATTTGCAAGTTGGAACCTCTTTAAGTATTCTTAAAGTGAAATTACATATAAAGAGGTGCTGACAAATGAAAATCAGTATTATTGGTGCAACTCACGCAGGAACATTTGCAACGATGCAGATTTTAAAAGACCATCCTGATTACGACGTTACGGTTTTTGAAAGAAATGACAACGTTTCATTCCTTTCATGCGGAATCGCGTTATGGGTCGGCAATCACATTGCAGACCCGAATAAGATGTTCTATTCAAGTCCGAAAGAGCTTGAAAAAATTGGGGCGCACATGAAGATGCAACACGAAGTTTTGAATATTGACCCTGATGCTAAACAATTAAAGGTTAAGGATTTGAATAGCGGTAAAGAATTTGTTCAAGACTATGACAAACTGATTATCACTACCGGTTCATTACCGGTCGTACCTCCAATCAAGGGCATTGATAATCCTAAGGTTTACCTTTGCAAAGATTATGGCGATGCCCAAGTTTTACGTGAAAAGTTTGCGGGAATTGACAAGGCCGTGATCATTGGAGCCGGCTACATTGGCGCTGAACTTTCAGAACAGGCAGCAACGGCTGGGAAAGATGTAACCTTGATCGATGCATTCCCACGGGTTTTATATAAGAACTTTGATAAGGAAATCAGCGACCGCATCGAACAAGAATATCGGAATCATGGCACAAAGTTGGCATTGGGACAAAAGGTTCAATCCTTTGAAGATGCTGGTGACAAGGTTATTGTTAAGACGGACAAAGGTGAGTATGAAGCTGACATTGCGGTTTGGTGTGCTGGTTTCAAACCGAATACCAAGTTAGCAGAAGGTAAACTCGATATGCTTCCAAATAAAGCCATTCGGACTAATGAATACATGCAAACCAGTAATCCGGATATTTATGCTGCCGGTGATGCAACCAACGTTCATTATAATCCAACGGGCAAAGCAGACTACATTCCATTGGCAACCAATGCGATTCACCAAGGAATCTTAATTGGCCAAAATATTGATAAGCCAACTGTTAAATACATGGGAACGCAAGCAACTTCAGCTGTTGAATTATTCGGTACCTGTATGGCAGCTTCCGGCTTGACGGTTGAAGGTGCGGAAGAGCGGGGACTGACAGTTGATTCGGTAACGACTGAAGAAAATTACCGGCCAGAATTCATGCTCACAACGACGCCAGTTGTTTCCCGGTTAGTTTGGGACCCAACAACGCACCGAATCTTAGGCGGAGCCGTTTACAGTAAACATGATGTTTCGCAATCAGCCAACGTATTATCACTTGCAATTCAAAATAAAATGGCAATTGAAGATCTTGCTGGTGTGGACATGTTGTTCCAACCAAACTTTGACCAGCCATTAAACTGGTTGAATAAGGTTGCGATGGCAGCGGTCGATAAGGCAAATGAAACGAAATAGTTAATGGTAAGAATAGAAGAAAGAAATTTCTTCTATTTTTTATTTTTAATATTGACAGCGCTTACAATTATATGTAATATAATCTTTGTAAAGGACGTGTTACTGATTCGATCAGGCATAAGTCTACAAGTTAAGGGTAGCTGATAAACTAATTTGATGTACTCTTAAGTTGTAGACTTTTTGTGTATTGAGGAGAAAAAGTTATGAGATATCTCAAGAATTTCAATAACAACGCAGCATTAGTTGAAGATGATTCCGGAAAAGAATATGTAATTATCGGGAATGGAATCGGATTTGGCAAACATCCGGGAGACTTAGTTGATGAAGGGAAGATTGCGGCGGTTTGTTCCATCTGATTCAAATACGCCTGAAATTGAAGAATTCAAAAATATCCGGCCGCAAGCCATTGAAGTAACTTCAAAGGTGACAGCAATGCTTGCTCAAAAGGGGAACCTTAATTTTTCCGATTATCAATACTTTGTGTTGGTTGATCACATTGATTTTGCATTGAAACGTTCTTTAGATGGAATTGAAATTCCGGATGGAACTGTCCGGTGGAACGTCAAGCATCTTTTTCCAAACGAATACAAATTAGCGTGTGAGGCAATTCAGCTGATTGAAAGCGAGCTTTCAGTCAAATTACCGGCAAGTGAGCAGATCTTTATGACTTATCATTTGCTTGATGCTGAAAGCGATGGAACCAAGTTGCAAGATACCGTTAAAATTACGCAGTTGATTGCGGGAATCGTTTCAATTGTCCAGTATGATTATCATATTGAACTTGATCATGATTCATTTAACTATAATCGGTTCGTGAACCATTTACGGTCACTAATGGTTCAACATCTTAGTGGTAAATGGCATCAAGGACAGGAACTTGATCCTGCGGTTTTGGAAATTATGCGGCAACGTTACCCGCAAGCAGCCGAAACGGTTGAACGAATCAATACGTTTCTTACCAATAAGAATGGCTGGCAGTTAAATCCAGATGATAAAGTTTACTTAATATTACATGTTTGGCGGGTAACTCATCGTCAGACAGATGATTAAATTCGCGTGTTACTATTCAATTAGGCATTAGCTCAAATTTAATCAATTTATATGGAATGATCAGCATGATGATTCTATATAATGCGGTTAAATTTGGGCTTTTTGTTTTAAAAGGAGGAGTTTCAAATGGCATATCAATATTTATGCAAAAAGATTATTGCCGGGGTCGGCGGTAAGGATAACGTAATCAGTGTGGTTCACTGTACGACCCGGTTACGGTTTAAGTTAAAGGATGAAAAGAAAGCCAATGATGAAGAAGTCAAAAACATTGACGGCGTCATTTCGGTCGTTAAAGCCGGTGGTCAATATCAAGTTGTAATTGGAAATAATGTTGCCGATGTTTATGATGAATTGATCAAAATCGGTGGTTTCTCCGGCGGTGGGGAAGTTCCAGATGACTATGAAGATACAAGTAACATGAGTTTGCTTGATCGGTTTATTGACTTAATTTCAAGTATTTTCACCCCGGCCTTAGGTCCGTTGTGTGCTGCCGGAATGATCAAAGGCTTTGCTGCCATGTTTGCTTCACTAGGTTGGATTGCCAAGAATTCGGGGACATATCAAATTTTGTACGCAATCGGGGATAGTTTCTTCTACTTCTTGCCAGTTGTTTTAGCATTAAGTGCATCAAAGAAGTTTCACCTTGATAAGTACATTGGATTAACGATTGCGGCGGTCATGTGTTATCCATCGATCGTTGCCATGGCAAACAGTCATCATGTTCTCTTTACGTTATTTAAAGGAACCTTTTTACAATCTGAAATTCATGCAACATTCTTAGGAATTCCGGTGGTGGCTGCAAGCTATACTTCATCAGTTATCCCGATCATTTTGGCAATTTGGTTCGCCGGTCATGTCCAAAAATGGATGCGGAAAATTATTCCCGACACCGTTAAGTTATTCTTAGTTCCATTCTTTACATTATTAATTGCAGTTCCAGTTAGTTTGATCGTTATTGGACCAGTTGCTACCTGGTTAGGTGACATTATTGGATTTGCATGTAAAGCAATCTACGGATTTAGTCCAATTTTGGCTGGAATTTTATTGGCTGGTTTTTGGCAAGTCTTTGTTATGTTTGGTCTTCACTGGGGAATTGTGGCCGTTGCGATGGCTAACTTGGCAGCTTTAGGTTATATGCCAATTTTGCCAATGTCAACAGCCGTTTGTTTTGCTCAAATCGGAGTTGTCTTAGCAATTATTTTCCAAACCAAAGATCAAAAGTTGCGTTCGGTTGCCATTCCAGCATTCATTTCTGGAATCTTTGGGGTTACTGAACCCGCCATTTACGGGGTAACCCTTCCACGGAAAAAATCATTTGTTTTAAGCTGTATTGCCGGGGCTGTTACCGGTGGAATTATTGGAGCCTGTCATGGTGTTGGATACATGATGGGTGGAATGGGAATTTTTGCTTATCCATCATTCATTAGTCCAAAGACCGGAATCGGTATGGGCTTCTGGGGTGCAATCATTGCATCAATTGTTGGTTTTGTTCTTGGTTTCCTTCTTCAAGTTCTCTTTGGTAAAAATGCGGTTGATGGTCCGGAAGTTGCTGCCGCTGTTGAAGCTCCAGCACCGGTTGCTGATCAAGTGATTGATAATGACGAAACTCAAGGTGCTCAACCAGAAAAGCAAAACGTTTGCTATAACCCAGCAACAACGTTGGCAAGTCCAATCAAAGGAAATGCCGTTCCGCTTGCAAGTATTAAGGATGAAGTGTTTGCATCAGGTGCAATGGGTAAGGGCGTTGCCGTTGAGCCGACTGATAATGTAGTTTCTGCTCCTGATGATGCCGAAGTTTTGATGACATTCCCAACTGGACACGCAATTGGACTACGGACAAAAGACGGTGCTGAAGTTTTGATCCACATTGGAATGGATACCGTTGAACTTCAAGGAAAAGGATTTGAAACATTGGTTAATAAAGGTGACCACGTAACCAAGGGACAACAGTTAATTAAATTTGATTTAGATGAAATTAAAAACGCCGGTTATGACACTACAATTCCGATGGTAATCACTAACTCAAAGAATTATCACGAAATCAAAGCCGTTAAGGAAGGTCAAGTGAATGCCGGCGACGAATTACTTAGCTTGAAATAGGAGGTTTGAGAGATGAGTTTTCCAAAGAATTTCTATTGGGGCGGCGCAACGGCTGCTAACCAAATTGAAGGTGCATATAATGTTGATGGTCGGGGACTGGCCCGGACGGATGTAACCACGGCCGGTTCGCTTCATCAAAACCGTCAAGTAACATATAAGTTTAAGGATGGGCGAACAGGAAAGGGGTCATTTATTCCGAGTGATGCAACTGGGGCCGTTTTGCCCGGCGAATATTACCCGAACCAGGAAGCAATTGATTTTTACCATCACTACAAAGAAGACATCAAACTTTTTGCTGAAATGGGCTTTAAAATGTTCCGGATGTCGATTTCATGGTCGCGGATTTTTCCAACGGGTGAAGAAGACAAGCCGAATCAAGCAGGACTTGATTTTTACCGGAAAGTCTTTGAAGAGTTGCATAAGTACAACATTGAACCGTTAGTTACAATTTCGCATTCCGACGATCCGCTTGCAATGGAAGAAAAGTACCATGACTGGGGTAACCGGAAAGTCATTGATTTATATGCTAAGTTTGCTGAAACATTATTTAAAGAATACAAGGGATTAGTTCACTATTGGTTAACGTTTAATGAAATCAACAGTACGGTCATGTTCATGCACTTTGGCGGTCATCAAGCTTCCGATGAAGAATACCAGCACGCATACCAAAAGTTGCATTATCAATTTGTTGCAAGTGCAAAAGCCGTTCAAATTGGACATCAAATCGATCCTGATAATCAGATTGGATGCATGATCTGCGGAATTGCAACTTATCCGTTGACACCGGATCCAAAGGACATCCTATTAAATGAACATATGTGGGAACGTGACATCTATTATTGCGGCGATGTGCAATGCAAAGGAAAGTATCCAACGTTTGCTCACCGGTTATGGGATAAGCATCATGTTAAACTTGATATTACTGATGAAGATCGTGAGATTTTGAAAAACGGAACGGTTGATATGTATACTTTCTCGTATTACATGTCGAGTGCGGTTACGACCCATAAAGATCAGGAAGAAGTTGGCGGAAACCTTTCAACCGGCGTCCGGAATCCATACCTGAATTATTCCGAATGGGAATGGGCAGATGATCCAGACGGGTTGCAATACTACCTTGAAAAGATGTACGACCGGTATGAATTACCGATGATGATTGTCGAAAATGGATTAGGAGCAATCGACAAAATCGATGCTGATGGTAAAATCCATGATGACTACCGGATTCAATATTTGAAAGAACACATTGAAGCCATGGACCGCGCAATCCAAAATGGAGTTGATTTACGCGGATACACGACTTGGGGATGCATTGACTTAGTTTCAGCTGGAACAGGGCAAATGTCAAAGCGTTACGGATTCATTTATGTTGACCGCGATGATCAAGGTCATGGAACAATGAAACGGATGAAGAAAGATTCGTTTGATTGGTACCGGAAAGTAATTAAATCAAATGGTGAAGAATTATAATCATCAAGAAGGTTCTGGTGGAAGCCAGAACCTTTTTTATATAATGTTTCATGTGAAACACAAACGGAAAAGGGTGAAACATTGGAACGGCAGGAGTTAATTGATTTGGTATTAGCTAATACAGATGGTTATGAATGTTATCCGTTTAACGGACCGAATAGTCATGAAAAAATCAAATGGATGGTTATCAAACATCAATCGAATAATAAAATCATGGCGCTGATTTTTGAAATTGACGGTCAATTATTGATTGATATTAAGCTTGATCCAGATAAAGGTGACATTTTAAGACAAAGTGAAACGGGATTTTATCCTGGATATCATATGAATAAAGTTCATTGGAATACGGTTGTGGTTAATTTGACTTCACTGACGGCAGATGAGCTCTTAGGACTTATCAAAGAAAGTGCAAAGTTAACAGCCAAGTAATTGTCAATTATTAACGGAATGATTAAGATTAAAAGTAAAGATCAAACTAAAGCGAGGGATTGAGATGCGAAAATTAGCATTGATCGGCGATAGTCATGGGAACTATCAAGCATTGAAGGCTGTATTGGAAGATGCCCAAAAACAAAACGTTGATGATTACATTGTTTTAGGTGACATTACGAATCGCGGGCCGGAGCCGTTGGAATGTGTTGAAGCCCTTCAACAGGTTAACCCGTTAACGTGGATCATTGGGAATCATGAGGCGGTTTATCGAAGTTTGATTGATCATCAATTCACGGATTTTGAAAATAATCCAAAAGCAATTATGGCGATCATTACTTCGACGTATGACCGGGAAAAACTTGGAAAAGCAAAATTTGATTGGTTATCCCAATTACCATTGAGACAGGAAATTAAAGTCGAAGAAATTACTTTTAATATTTTTCATTCGACTCCAACTAAATGCCGCGGCGGTTTCAGTTATCCAACAAATGAACAGGCTAATTTTGACGAATTGATGAGTCAAACTGATGCGGACGTTGGAATTTATGGCCATACTCACCGCTCAATTTTACGAATGACGAATGACGGTCGGTATATTTTTAATCCAGGTAGTGTTGGCATGCCAGTATCTGATCGGTTAGAAATTAGCGGAAAGGCGAGTTACGGAATTTTGACGGTCGACCAACGAAGTGTTTTAAGTTGGGATCAACGTAACGTTCCGTATGATTTGGAAAAGGAATTGCAAATTGCCCGAGAACGGGAAATTCCATATTATGCCTTGTACGAAGAATTATTACGAACTGGTAAATTTACTTTCAATCCGGATAAAGTTAATGCTGAAAATCAAAAGCAAGATTATTTGACCCAAGCATTATCAGATGTGGAGAAGATTGAATGGTAAAAAAGGATAATTCATATGAAGAAAACGAAAGCGTAACGTGGGAAAAGTTGCAGTCAGAACAGTTCAAAAACTATCGCGTCGTTAAACGCAATCTGCTTTTTAATGTTCTAATATATGTTCTGATTTTTCTGATTGAATATTGGCTTGCGATTCAGAGTGGGGCAGAAGTTTTAAAAGCGGACGCCTTCAATAACTTGTCGGGGGTGATTTCGACGTTCTTATTGATCGTTGGAATCCATATTGCGAGTGATGAAGATGAAACGCGGTTGATTGGGTTCCCGGTAAGTGATCAAAATGAATTAAGTAATCAGAAACGGGTTCGGTTATCGCGTTTCCGTTTTGAAACGGTTTTTACGCTTGTAACTTCGATTTTAATGATTGGAATTGCAATCAATATTATTAGCGGCGGAATTCACGCATTAATGAATCTTAAAACGCAAACAATTCCGAATCCAATTGGAATTGTTGGGGCTGGAATTTCAGTTATCTTGATTTTGTTGATTTATATTATTAATTATTCAAGCGGCAAGAAAACGAATAGTGCAGCGTTACTTGCTTCGGCTCAGGATAGCTTGGGCGATATTTTAACAAGTGTTGGAACTGCCGTTTCGATTTTTGTGATGTGGAAGTTTGGTATTCGGTGGATCGATAGTGTTGCCAGTATTGTCATTGGCTGTTTCATCCTGTATTCCGGATTTAAGATTTTCCTTGAAAGTAGTTTGAACCTTGCTGATTACTTTAATCCGCGAAAAGAGGAAAAATACAAGCAGGTTATTTTGGATAATCCGCAAATCAAATCCGTTCCAGGCCTAACGGCACACTATAACGGAAGTTTGGTAACTGTTGAAGCTGAGGTAACGGTCAATGGGAAAATGACAGTCAAAGAATCATTTATTCTTGCTGAACAGATTGAAGAAACTTTAAAGCAGCAGTGCGGGGTTTCTGATACAAAGATTATTTTTTATCCAAACGAAATTTAAAAAGCGATGAGCAGATTCTGCTCATCGCTTTTTGTGTGTTTCACATGAAACATTTATTGTTGATTTTCAAGTTCAATAATATACCGAATCGTCTTCCGAAGTTCTTCGCGAATATCTTCGCGTTTCACATGTAACTTTGGGAAAGTATCAGCCCAGTTTAAGTAACAGAATTTCTGTTGAACGTGGGAATCATTTCCATGTGAATTCCGCTTTCGCGATTTTGGTCGGCGAGATTCCGATCAAGTTCTTTGTAAGTTGGTAAGCCTTCTTCAAGGGTAATGACTGGAATTTGAGTGTTTGTTCCAAGTTCGTCCTTGATGATATTAGCGAATTCTTCGTAAGTCATGTTAATGTCACCGATGGCAAATGTTTCCCGGTGGTGACCATAGAGAAGGGCACCGACCGCAGCTTCACCAACTTGGGTAGCAGTTACACAGGCAGTTCCGCCTTTGAAGACCGGATAAACATCGTTATCGCGAATCCGATCAACAAACATTTGCCATAATGGCATGCGTTCTTTCATTGTTCCGAAGATGTATGGCAAGCGTAATCCGCAAACTTCCATCTTGCCTTCGCCTTCAGCAAACGCAACTTGTTCCTGGAGAAGACGGGTGTTAATGTATGGTGAGTCTTTCAAACCGGTTTCAGGATAGCGTTCGGCCATTTCAGCAAAGTATGAGCCAAAGACAACAAATTTTTTCAATCCGGCTTGGCAGGCAAGGCGAACCATCCGTTGTGTTGGCAGAACGTTGGCTTCATAGTAAAACCGTTTTGCCGGAATTTCAGCCTGGATTCGTTCATCAGCTCCGGCAGCATAAATAAAACCATCACAATCGTTTAACATCTCAATGACTTCATGGTCGCTCATTTCGTTGATGTTTCCGACAAGGCATTCAACGTTATCCATGCCTTCAAGCGGATTATCTTCTTTAATAACGGTGTCTTTTTTAGGTGGAAGTGAAAGGGTTTTGACTTTAATACCATTATGTAATAATTCTTTGATCGTGTGATATCCAAGAAAGCCGGTTCCGCCAAGAACAAAAACTTTATTAAACTTCATTGAAATCTCCTCCTTCATTATTATTCCATATCGCTTGCGCTTAAATTATGGGCTAAGTAACCTTCAGCACAGGCTTGAATTGCTGAAATACAATCATCAAGCATGGTTGCAATTTGGCCGCCATTTTTTTGGGCGTGATCAAGTTTTTTCGCTGCATTTGATTTATGAACGTCCAGGTAGCCGAAGTTTGAAACAGCGATTGACCCGTAAAGTTGGGCAATTCCATTGATTGCAAGCATTTCATCCACGCCAAAACAGGGATTATCTTCAGCAATAATTGTTTGTAATGGTTCGGGCAATTGATGCGCGTTTGCAAGGTTGTCGATTGCGAGGGCGACCATAATGGCATTGCGGACTTCCCGTTTGCTTAGAACCTTGCGCACGACCATTTCAGCTTCATCGATCGTTAATTCATGATTGAATTGCCGTTGATGTTCCCAGGCGTGCGTGGCAATTTCGTTAAGCGAGATATCGCGCTTTTCAAGTTCAGTCTGAATGTAATTCCATACTTCCTGATCAGGATAAACATCATTTGACATAATTTCACTTCCCTTAAACTTATTCAATCAGCATTATATTAAATAAGCGCTTCCAGAGCAATTATTTGAACTGGGAATTGCATTCAGCATTTAGTTATTGTTGAATTATTTTTTATTAAAATTGGTATATACATTTCTTTGAGAAAGCGTTATCATTTTTTTATAAGAAAGGAGGAATCTCAGATGGAAGATTTAGTTTTACAATTGCCAGAGCGCGAGTCGCTTTACCAGCTTTACCTGTATGCTTTTAACCGTCAGGATTCACCCGCGCGGAAAGCATTTTTTATGGATCGGGTTGAACATGGGAAAGTTTTTCGAATCAAAGATGGTGAGCAGGTTGTTAGCGGCCTGTACCGCCTGCCGTTTGAACTCCGAATTGGCGATCAACTTTTTCAAATGGGCGGAATTGGTGATGTGATGACTTATCCGGAATATGGCGGGCATGGGTACGCAACTACTTTGTTAAAAAATGCTTTGGCGGACATGAACGCTGATGGATATGAGTTGTCATTTTTAGCCCCGTTTTCGCAACGCTATTATCGTCGGTTAGGTTATGAGCAGGCTGTCAGTGCGTTTACATACGAAATTGATTCGCAAAAGCTTCGGCCAGCCAAAGTAAAGGATCAACGTAAGGTCGAACGAACGTCGCTTGCAAGTTCCATGGATGAGGTTGCTGAATATTATCGCCAAACGGTTGCAACGCAAGATGGAAAAATCAACCGCCAGCCATGGTGGTGGCATTATCTCACTTTGAAAAATAAGTGGAACGTAGCGAAGGTATATGATTCAGCCCAAATGACGGGGTATGCAATTTATGAAATTCAGGGAACGAATCTCGTTGTTTCTGAAATGAATTATCAAGATTGGGATACGTATCAAACTTTGCTGAATTTTGTTGCGGCGCATTCAAGTATGGTCGAACGGTTTATTTTCAAGGATCACAGCAACTTTTACCAGGGACATTATTCGCTTGAGCCGGGTGAAATGAATGTGCATGTCGAGCCGTATATGATGGGGCGAATCGTTAACTTTAAACGGTTGATTGCCAAATATCCGTTTGAAAATGAGTTTGGAAAAATGCTCATCAAGATTGAAGATGATGTTCTTCAATCGAATAACGGTGTTTGGAAGGTAAGCAAAGCGGGGATCGAACAAGCGTCTCAGAAAGATCATTGGCAAATCAGGGGGAAGATTAATGATCTGTCAGCTTTTTTCCTTGGACAATTGTCTTTAAAACAAGCGGTTCAACTTCATCGAATTCAAGTGCAAGCAATTGATGACGAGCAATTAGCGCAGTTTGATTCGGCAGTGAAGAAGAATATTTTAGGGTTTAATGATTATTTTTAATTATTAAGAGATTGTTAGAAAACTCAGCAATCTCTTTTTTTATGACCATAATTTAAAATTTTAAAGCGGTGCAATTCGTTGTGACTGTAAGGATTACACGATGGAAGATAAGCTTACAGCGAAACGGTGATTGGGAATTAAGAATTCAATTAGAAATCGAGCTAAAGACTGGGGTAGCCTAAGGTGCGGTGTTAGGATAAAGGTGAAATTAAAGAAAAGGTTAAAGGAGGGATTCCAATGAAGAAGGTATTAAATTTCTTTGTTAAGAAGCATGATTTAGCTTCAATCACTGCATTGATGCAAAACTTAAAGTACAACCGTAATTTATAGAATTTGAAGGAATACAAAATGAATTCACATAAGTAAAAACACTCACGAGATATTTTAAATCTGGTGAGTGTTTTTTTAATGTTGATGTTGTTTTTTGATAACTTGTTCGGCCCAGTGTTCAGGAATTATCCAGACGGCCGTTGCAATAATAACTGCGATGATGATTGCCGGCGGATAAAAATATCCACAGATAAAACCAATGATTTGGATCAAAAAGTAAATCGTAAATTTCCGTGGCCGATAAATAACGTGAAAAAGGGCTTTGTTAGCTTTGTCTGCCCAGTGAAGGGTAAAACAAAGTAAGACATACATTAGTGAAATCAGTAAAAAGACGATTCCAAAGAAGAATTCTGCAACCCGCGCAAAAAAGTGATCACTGACAAAAGTGGTTACGTATGGGAAAAACGAAATCACAAAAAGTAACAATGAATTTGCCCATAAAACACCGCCGTTAATTTTATGAACGACTTGAAATGTGTTGTGCAGATTATGCCAGGTAATACATAAAACAAAAAATGAAGTTGCATATGTTAAGTATTCCTTATGCAATGCTAAAACGGCACTTAGCGTCGCAGCGGCTGGTTGCTTTAAGCTTAAAACTAAAACCGTCATAACGATCGCAAGCACAGCATCAAAAAACGCGGTCAACCGGTCCTTACTCATTTAACAAGTTTCCTTTCAGATTAAATTAACCAGTTTAGTTTAGCATAGTTAATTAACGTTTTTAAAATCAGGGGTTTCGTTATTCAACGGGAAACTCTTAACTTCCGTATTATTCAGTTCATGATTAAGGTCAACGCATTGAACCGTTGAATTTTTGTATGATTTCCAGTAAAACTTCAGTGATTCAGTGCACATTGCAGCCGAATAAATCGTTTCATCGTAATCTTGTTGATTTCCATGATCAGCGACTTTGACGATTCCAAGCGGCATGGCCACGTTATCGAGCAAATGGAATAGATATTGAATTCCTTCTTCTTCATTTTGACCCTTGATGCCATAATATTTAAGAAATGATGCCCGAATAAAACGCGATTGCGAAGTGAAATCACCAGGTAATCCGAGGGCACCGGTTCCCTTAAATGGTTTTTGAACTTCGATGCCATCCATGTTACGGTCAGGGAATTCATCGTTTTTAACGTTCAAGTAACTTAAAAGGTTTTGCTTGTGCCAACGATAATCGGGACTGTTGGTCATTACGCCAGCAGTATGCCGGTAAATGGTCATTTGTTGGTTATCAGGTTCGATAATGATCGTTTCCCCGGAACGGTCAGAAAAGATCCAGTGAACGGTTGCGGTTGAACTAGCAAGTGATTGGTTAACGCACGTTGCCTTTTTTGTAAGCAGGTCAACGACTTCATCAACGGTTGCACATTGAAGAAGCGCATGGGTAACAACATAACCCGGGTTAAGTTCTTGGCTATTTGGTCGCGGAACATCAGGAAATGATGCGAATCCAGCATAGAAAAGCTGACCGCCCATTAATCCTTTTTCGTTGATTCCTTCGTAAAAGACGGGTGTAACCTGCATGGCCATTGTTCCGACACCGACTGCCGCGTATTTTGACGTTACAATGTTTTCTTCACTTAAATTATGATCATAAGGCGTTCCGGCAGTATAGTATTTTAAGCCGCGCGGAACAACGGTTGTTGCTGATTCGGCAATCGAATTGAAATCATAATTCCGGCCCCAGATGTGCTTGCCGTCTTGGGTCTCCCACGCAATACTTGAACATCCGGCATTTAGTTGTTTTGCGACTTGACGAATCTTTGAATTCATATGATCAGCTCCTATCTAATTTCATCTTCGTTATAGCATAACGGACCCTAAAAGGTTATTAGTCCAACTTTTGGTAACCTTCTTTTAATAATTGAGCCAGACCTTCATCATGAAAATCATAAATTTGGCATACGTCTTTAATGAACGCAAAAGTCGCTTTCAAGTAGTCTTTTGAGTCCGTTAGCTGCATGATTTGAATTGCTTCCTTAATGTTTTGCAGGCCAATTGATTGTCCTGAAAGAAGAAAAACAATTCCTGAAAAGAGCTTATAAAGGGTCTTTTCAAAGAGCATGTCTGCATGAAGCGAAAAATTAGCAAGCTTGCTGACGACCTTGATGGCAGCCATTAAATCCTGATGAGAAATATCAAACGCAAGAATTACGCATAAGCTGCGGAAACTTTCATTTCCATAAATATGCATTAATTCGTAGCTATCTAAATTGCGGATGATTCGTTTTTCCATGGCGTTAACGGCTGACGGTTCAAAGATAAAAATTACACTATTGAAAAGAGTGTGCTCGTAATGGGTCCACACGTCGCATTTCAAAAGGTAATTTAAAAGAATCTTCTTGGATTCCTGATCAAGTGGTTCATTTTGAAGCGAATTTAGAATAAGGGTTGTGACGCATTTAAGATGAAGGTAAGTCTGGTTATTTGGATTTTGTTGTGCATAAGTGGAAATCGTTGCGTGGATTTCCTGCATTAATGGAATGTTTCTGGTAATCGTCGCGTCCCGAATCTGCATTGCAATTTCGTTGAAGTAGTCTGGTTTATACCCGCGTGAAATGTAGAGAAATTCTTCAAAACTGACATGCAAATTTTGAAGCAAAGTCAAAAAGCTGTTAACGGAAGGCTGCGTTTCACCATTCACGAACCGGTTATAAGAAGATTTAGTAATGGTGTTATTGGTAATTTGTTGGATTGAAATATGTTTGTTTCTTCGAATATTTGAAATGGCTTTTCCAAAATCCATTTGATCACATCCTTAAGGCAATTTTTCAATTTAATGATATCGTTTTCACAATTTAGTTGCAAATTTGACAACGAATTCCCAATAGTGGTTATCTCACCCATTTAAAGAAAATAATTTAGTTATACTTAAAGGGTAGGGAATAGCAAATAAAATTAATAATCACGGAGAAAGTAATTAATGTTTCGGTCTTTCGTAGAACGGATTATTGATATTCGGGTCTTGGGAAGCGGATCCGAGTTCAAAAATCGTTATTCCTGAGTATAAGTGTTATGGGGATAAAAATGGTCTGGATTAGTGGGGTCCAGACCATTTTTTTAGTTGTTATTATTATCGTTATCGTCACTCATAGTATGTTGACCGGGATAAGTTGTATCCTTTTGTTGCATTGCAAGGTCTTTTGATCTGTAATAGTTAGCGTCAACTGTAATATTAGCTCCGCCAGCATCAGCTAGAACTGGGACATTTTGGCCGTTAATATTTTGATTTGTAACCTTAAGGAAATCACCGTCTCCAGCACCTTGATACCATCCATAGATATTTAACCAACCATCAATGTGATTAAAGTAAGCCCAATCTTTCTTTGAACTATCATAATTTGCTTGAGGGTTTGATTGATTAGCCTGTTTTTCTGAATCCGTAATCTTATGAACTTCAGTAACGTCATTCGGGTCTTCAGAATCAGTTAATTTATTACCACTGATTGTGATAGACCTCATTTTGTCACTGTCTTTATCATATGTATACCATGTTCCTTGCATGTTTGCAGGAAAATTATCCGGAGCATCTGATTGATTGTTTGAATTAGAACTTTGACCGGCATTATTAGCCTTTTGTCCATTCAACTTCGGCGTCTTTCCATTCGCAATTGCTTTGAAACCATTACTCAAATCTTGGTTGGCCGTTTCTTTAAAGTGCAAGCCGTCATCAGGGCCATTATCAGCCGACTTCGTTACGTTCCCGTTGGTCTGTTGGGTAATTAAAACAACCGGATCACCATTATGGAAAGTAAAGAGGTAGAGGTGTTCGTTCATTGGTTGCGCAGAATCGCTGTCACAGTAAATGGCGACAACGTTATAATCTGCATTTCCGGTTCCGTCATTTGACCATTTCATTGAAACGGTTTGGTTATCAACCTTTAACAAAGTTTGATCGAACTGTTGCGGAAATGCGATGCCGTAGAAATTAGTATTATTTCCCGGGCCATAGCTCCTATATTGCTGGTTCATTGTTGCACCCCATTTTTGCATAAATGAAGCCAGTTTCTGATTTTTCGATTGATTCCACGATGACTGTTCCTGTTGGTCACTAGCTGTTGTTGTCGTTGCGGCCGTTGCTGATGACTGATTCTTTTGGCTATTTTGATCAGCAACCTTATTAGTTTTAACTGCATTGTTTTGATGCGTTGAATGATTAACTTGTGAGTTTCCGCAACCGCCAAGTAAAACAGCGGAAGTCAAAAGCGGAACAAGAAGGAATCCTTTTTTCATGTGATCCACACTCCTTAAAATTATTTACATTGTTAGTATATCAAAAATCAAAACAATTCAACGAGGTTATTTCTTTCTGATTTGGGCGGCGATCCGCGGGCCAATCAGAGCGGTCAAAATGGCCTTAACTGTATCTCCTGGAATAAAGACTAAACTCGAAATTAAAGTTGAAGTTAATTTGGCATGGGTATACCATGCTAACCATATTCCACCCGCAACGTCCATGAACAAAACGCCCCATAACCAAACGATAACGAGGGTCAATGGGAATCGTTGAATATGAAACTGCTGCAAACAAAAGCCGATTAGAAATGGGACGATCAGCCAAGTATAAAGATAGCCGCTTGTTGGACTAAAAAATTGGGCGGGCCCACCGGTGATCAATGAAATCAGCAGGAACAGGGCAACACTGGCCGTTCCCTTTTTCGGCCCTAAAATAACTCCCGCAAGCATGATTCCAAGGTTTTGAACAACGATTGGAACGGGAAGAATTCCGGTTGGAATCGGTGGGATAAATCCTAAAACTAAAATACAAGCGGCCATTAAAGCGACCTGAGCAAGACTGATTGTTGATGAATGTTTCATAAAAAACTCCTTAAAATACGATTTAAGGATAGTTTTACATATTGTTAACCATAAATCAACATTAAAGTTAACAATTATCGTAAAAACAGATTGCCTAAATTTGCAAAACCATTTTCAGCAATGCGTTTTTGGGCAATTTGGTTTGCAACTTGGTAAAGGTGTTTGACTTCAGGTGTAAACTTAATGTTTTTGATATGCTGGTCAATCAAAATGTAGGTTGAAAAATCATGGATCAATCTTACGCAACAGGTAATTGAGTCCATTCCATGATTTAAATTTTGCGCAGCTTTCAGAATCAATTGTCCAAGTTGGCCGCTTTGGTCATGATCAGGAAGTGAGTTATATGCGACATCAATCAGGCCGAACAATTCTTGATTACTTATTTTCCCCATGATATTTCTCCTTAAAAATAAATTTTTTGAACTTCCCCTGAATAATATGTTTGAAGATGGTTTTGTTTGTCCTTAACGACTAAGCCGCCATCATTGCTAAGATCGACAACTTCGCCATGTGTCAGTTTCGAGCCGACCTGCATATCGATTTGTTTGCCCATTAGATTTAATCGTTGGCGGTATTCTTGAAGATAGTGGCCGTCTTCATAATCGGTGAGAATACTGAGTAAGTTATTGATCAGTTCAGCAGCAATCGTGTTAAGGTCGGCTGGAAGACGATCGCTGATGGCTTGCACCTTTGATTTTAATTCTTTAGGAAAATCTTGAGTTGTTAGGTTAATGCCAACGCCAATTACTAATTCGGTTGGTGCTAAGGATTCAAGGTCAGCGGTTGCTTCCGTTAAGATCCCTGCGATTTTTTTGTGACCAATGTAAAGGTCGTTGACCCACTTTACGCTGAAATTTTGTTCCGGAAAGAATTTTTGCAAGGCGTGAACGACCCCGATCGCAATGCTGGTTGTTATCAATGAAGGGTTAAGCGGTTGACTGTTTAATGGGACGGCAAGACTTAAATAAATCCCACCGTGATCTGGCGAATAAAAGTTACGTTTAAACCGCCCGTATCCCTTTGTCTGTTTTTCCGCGATCACCGCTAGCGGTTGGGTTAATGAGTGAACGCTGAGATATTCCTTGAGATACGTGTTAGTTGAATTGATCGCTTTAAAAGTCTGGACATCAACCGGTTGGTCAAGTTGATGTTCAATCAGCTCATTATTTAATGCATATCCGGTTTCAAGCTGATAACCGGCGCTGCGTTTGCTTCTGATTTGGAAACCGTCATTTTCAAGGGCTTTAATGTATTTCCAAACCATTGTGCGGCTGATATTGAACTTTTGGGCCAGTTCGTCGCCTGAGATCCAATCATTTTGTGAAGTAAAAAGTAAATTTAAAATTTCCTGTTTAAAATCCATGATCAAACTCCATATAGTTATTCTTGTAAACATTATACAGCGATTAAGGTTAATAAAAAACACCCGCGATCAGTCTGTGTCAAGATTAGAGGAAATTAAATGATCTGGGTGTTTTAATGTGTAGGATTGAATTGTAATATGAGATGTAACTACCTCATCTCAAAGATAATGAAATCAGCATTGGAATTCAATTCTTTTTAAGCTCAAATTATTTGCATTAAAAACTAATTCTTTTTTCTTGATTCAACTGACAATTGCGTTATAACAAAGGTGTAAGGAATCTTAGTTCCGAAATTGGAAGAAGGCGAGTAGTTATGGCTAAGACTTTAAGTAAGGAAGAGCGGAAAGAACTTGCTCGGAAAGCAATGGAAGCTCGTGCTAAAGAACCAGCCAAGAAACAAGGAGCCGGGTTCGCACAATTGGATGCTGACGCCAAGAAGTTACAAAATTAGAATTTGAAAACTGAATATTTAATAGGCAGATCTCCTAAGGAGGTCTGTTTTTTTAGTTAAAATCGATTTATAATACATAAAATAGTTTATTAGTTAAAGAAAGAACATTATGAAGAACGCATTTATAATTGAAGATTTATCAAGTTTAAACAGTATCTCAATGAATGTTGCCGGACCGATTGTTGCCAGTTATGGGTTGCGGGCGTTGCAGATTCCGGTGCAAAATTTCATTACCCAAACCGAAATGGAAGGGACAATTCAAACCAATTACTCCGCTGAATGGTTAAAAGCAATGTTTGAAACCGCCCATCATCAGTTTAAAAATACCGAAAATGTTGGATTAATTGGCTATCTAGGAAAGACGGAAATTATTGATTTAATTGCGAAAAGCGCGTTAATAAATGATTTTTGGCTGCTGTTAGTTGATCCAGTCATGGCAGATAACGGACATTATTATCCGTTGTTGGATGCAACCTATTGTTGCCAATTAAAACGACTATTACCATTTGCAGATGTGGTTACGCCGAATGTAACCGAATTGGCATTTCTAACAGGGAATCAATATTCAACTGAATTTACAGAAGATCAAATTGCGGCAATGGCTAGTCAACTGCGTGCTCTTTTGAAAAAGGATGCAACGGTGGTGGTAACCGGAATCGAAACGCAAGGTCAAGTTGGCTGTTATTGGGACGATGGCGTTTCATGTGGAACAAATTATTTGCGCAAAGTTGATGGTCATTTTTATGGAACGGGAGATGCGTTTGCAGCAGCTTTGCTTGGTGAGCTCAGTGAACATGCCCAGTTGAGCGATTGTTTGCTGCAAATCATGAAGCGAATTCGAGCAAGCATTCATAATACCCTTTTAAATGAAAATGATTTAAAATCAGGAGTAGATATTACGCCATTGCTTCGGCGGAATGATTAATTGCTTTAAGGAGGATCATCATGATTGATTTAGCAGATATCAAGGAAAATTTGTCAGATGTATTAACTGATTATTTTAATAATGAAAAGTTTGATTTGAAACCTGGATCATTGTTTGTTGTTGGATGCAGTACAAGTATGATTCGGGGCGAATGGATGGGAACCGATTCTGCATTATCAATTGGAAAAGCTGTTTATGAAACTTTGCAAGCATTCTTAAAACCCCGGAAAATCGATTTAGCAATTCAAGGTTGCGAACACATCAACCGGGCATTATTAATGGAACGGGAAGTTGCTGAAAAGCACAACTTTGAAATTGTTTCAGTTTGCCCATCAATGCATGCGGGTGGCGGTACCCAAGTTGCAGCTTATGAAGAAATGAATGATCCGGTTGAAGTTGAACACATCGTTGCTGATGGTGGAATTGACATCGGGGGAACTGATATCGGAATGCACGTTAAATTTGTTCAGGTTCCGGTGCGGTTAAAGCACCACACAATTGGGGCAGCCAACGTTACCGGTTTATACACCCGGCCGAAATTGATCGGTGGGCAACGTGCATTATATACATTTTCGGACAAGAACAAGATTGATACATGGGATAATTTAAATGAAAAGTAATAAATTAAAATTAATGACCGTGACCGCCTTATTGACGGCATTAAATATTGTAATTAGCCGAATTTTGATTATTCCGATTCCATTTACCCATGGAAATATTAATTTGTGCGATGCAGGGATTTTTATCGTTGCAATGTTATACGGACCGTGGCCGGGATTATTTGCCGGTGCCGTGTCAGGATTCCTATTGGATTTGATTTCGGGATATAGTCAGTATATGTTTTTCTCATTAATTGTGCATGGACTTGAAGGATTGATCGTTGGTTTCCTATTCCAGCGTCTGCATGCGGCAAAGTCAAAAATGAAGCAGATTGGAATCATGCTTGTTGGAACGATCATCATGGTTGCCGGATATTTCTGCTCGGATTCAATTTTATACAACGTTCAAACTGGCTTGGTTGGAATTCCAATGAACTGCATTCAAGGCGTTGTCGGATTGATCGTTGCGTTGTTATTGACACCGCAGTTGCGGAAGATAATTAAATACTAAGAAGATTAACGGAGGTTGCAATGCTTATTGCAGCCTTTTTAGTTTAATCATTTCAATTTGGTACGTACCTTTAATCGAATTGATTATTATATTTTTTTGTAATAGAATAAATGCAACCATAAAATTATTGGAGATGAAAGAGTTATGAGTAAGAAATTGGAAAATAAAGTTGCCATTGTTACGGCGGCAAGTCGCGGCATCGGTCTTGAAATTACACATAAGTTAGTTGAAGAAGGCGCAACGGTTTACATGGCAGTCCGGGATAGTGAAAAGAACCGGAAGTTAACGGAAGAATTAAACGCTGAAAATAAACAATACCAATCAGTCTTTTATGATGCATTTGACTATCCTTCATATAAGGAAGCCGTTAAAAACGTTGTTGCAGATGCCGGTCGGTTGGATATTTTAGTGAATAATTTTGGCTGGACTGATGTCAAAGCAGATACAACGTTAACGGATGGCGATTCGGATGCATTTAAGAAGATCGTTGATGTTAACATCATGAGTACGTATTACATGTCAAAATATGCGGTTCAACAAATGAAGACGCAAAAGACGGGTGGCAACATTGTTAATATTTCATCTGTTGCCGGGAATACCCCTGATATTGCCCGCTTAGCTTACGGGGTTTCAAAGGCCGCAATCAATTCATTGACCCAACAAACAGCGGTTGAATACGCCCGCGATAACATCCGCGTAAATGCTATTTTACCAGGATTAGTTGCAACCGATGGGGCATTGGACAACATGTCAGATACATTCTTAGATACATTCTTGAAGCATGTACCGTTGAACCGGATTGCTAAACCGCGGGACATTGCAAATGCAGTTGCGTTCTTATTAAGCGATGAAGCCAGTTTTATTACCGGTGAATTGATTCCGGTTGCTGGCGGCTTTGGCTTGCCAACTCCAATTTATGGTGACTTCCAAGGAATGCAACACCAATCACAAACAAAATAACTGATTAGGGTTGACTATCAGCTGAGCTTTTGAGGCTCAGCTGTTTTTTTGACCTTTATTAAAATAATGTTCGTGTTAATTGGCTTATAACTAAAGATGATAATTATAAGTTAATTAATAATTAAATAATTGGTTTTTA
>LHCFC04200__coassemble_223_pt1 | contig 54985 bp, 41 predicted proteins | sample LHCFC04200__metabat2_low_PE_012 | metagenome-assembled genome bin LHCFC04200
TTATAACTAAAGATGATAATTATAAGTTAATTAATAATTAAATAATTGGTTTTTATTTCAAATAATATTCGTATTTTTATTGACGGTTATTACTTAAAATTGGTAAACTTACATCGTAATCATTGATTTAGGAGAAACAAGGAGATTTTTATATGTCATCGATTGTAATTATGGGAAGCCAATGGGGCGATGAAGGAAAAGGAAAAATGACCGATTGGCTGGCACAAAAGGCGGATATGATCGTCCGTTATCAGGGCGGAAACAATGCCGGCCATACAATTGCATTTAATGGAAAAACGTATAAATTGCAATTGATCCCATCTGGAATTTTTGAACCGCAAAAAATCAATGTGATTGGGAACGGTGTGGTTGTTAACCCGAAAGCTCTTTTAAGTGAATTACAGATGCTTAAGGACGCTGGGGTGACGCCATCAAACCTTAAAATTTCAAGTCGGGCTCATTTGATTTTGCCATATCATATTCAACTTGATATTGCCCAGGAAAAGCAACGGGGTGATCAAAAGGTTGGAACGACTCACAATGGAATTGGCCCGGCATACATGGATAAGGCCGCTCGAATTGGGATTCGAATGTGCGATTTGCTTGAAAAGGATACCTTTGCGACAAAATTGAAAGAAAATCTAGCACAGAAGAATGCGCTTTTTGAAAAGATCTATGATGAAAAGCCATTTGATTTTGATTCATTATTTGATGAATATTACGAATATGGTCAACAGCTAAAAGATTACGTTACGGATACGTCAGTTCTCGTAAACGAAGCAATCAGTGCGGGCAAGAATGTCTTATTTGAAGGTGCTCAAGGCATCATGCTTGATTTGGATCACGGCACATATCCGTATGTAACATCTTCAAATCCGGTTGTTGGCGGCGCGCTTGCCGGAGCCGGGGTTGGCCCCCAATCACTTACCAAGATGGTCGGAGTTTGCAAGGCATATTCAACCCGGGTCGGTGAGGGACCATTTCCAACTGAATTAACAAACGAAACGGGCGATTGGATTCGGGAAAAGGCCCATGAATACGGAACAGTGACGGGCCGACCACGCCGAATCGGCTGGTTTGATGCGGTTGCAATGCGCCACGCTAAACGGGTTTCCGGAATGAATTGTCTGAGTTTGAATCTGTTAGACATCTTTACCGGATTAAAGAAAGTTAAAATTTGTACAGCATACATGCTTGATGGCAGGCAGATCGACTACTATCCAGCAAGCTTGAAGGAATTGGAACGGTGTGAACCGGTATATGAAGAATTTGATGGCTGGACGGAAGATATTTCCACGGTGACAGAATATGATCAATTACCAGCCAACGCCAAGAAGTACTTGAAACGAATTGAAGAATTAACGGGCTTACAATTGATGACGATCTCAGTTGGCCCAAGTCGGGAACAAACGATCACGTTGAAGGATGCATGGGAGGATCGGTAATGTTAGCAAGATATTCACGCCCAGAGATGGCAAAAATTTGGACAGATGAAAGTAAATACGGTGCTTGGTTAAAGGTTGAAATTGCGGTTACAAATGCATGGGCAAAACTTGGAGTTGTGCCGCAAGAAGACGCCGAAAAGATTGCCAAAAACGCTTCGTTTACGGCAGAACGGGTGGCTGAAATGGAAGAGGTTACCCACCACGACGTTGTTGCGTTTACCCGGACGGTTTCCGAATCCCTTGGCGAAGAAAAAAAGTGGGTCCACTACGGTCTTACAAGTACTGATGTGGTTGATACTGCACAAGGTTATTTGTTAAAACAGGCTGACCAAATTTTGCGACAAGACTTAGAAGAGTTAAAAGAAACGATCAAACAGATGGCATTGAAATATAAAAATACCGTTATGATTGGCCGGACCCATGGGGTTCAAGCCGAACCAATGACCTTTGGCTTGAAGATGTGCCGGTGGTATACCGAAATTCAACGTGATATTGAACGGTTTGAACATGCTGCTGCCGGCGTTGAATGCGGTGAAATCAGCGGAGCAGTCGGGACCTACGCGAACGTTCCGCCTGAGGTTGAAAAGAGCGTTACGGAAGAACTTGGATTAAACCGGCAACCGGTAACAAGCCAAGTATTGCCCCGGGATTTACATGCGGAATACATTGCTACGTTGGGCTTGATTGCAACTAGTTTAGAAGAATTCGCAACTGAAATCCGGGGATTACAGCGGTCTGAGATCCATGAAGTGGAAGAACACTTCAATCCAGGTCAAAAGGGCTCATCTGCAATGCCGCACAAGCGGAATCCGATTGGGTCAGAAAACATCTGCGGAATGGCGCGGGTTTTACGCGGCAACATTGTAACGGCATACGAAAACGTTGCGTTGTGGCACGAACGTGATATTTCACATTCATCGGCCGAACGGGTGATTTTACCAGACTCAACAATTGGCTTGGACTACATGTTGCACCGGTTCAATAAGATCCTTTCAAGTTTGGATGTATTCCCTGAAACGATGAAGGAAAACATGAATAAGACTTACGGCTTGATTTACAGTCAACGGTTATTGTTGAAGCTGATCAATACGGGAATGTCCCGGGAAAAGGCTTATGATATGGTTCAAAAGCTTACTGCGAAATCATGGAATGAACATGTGCAATTCCGTGAATTAGTTGATCAAAGTGAAATCGCGAATATTTTGCCGAAAGCTGAGATTGATGATGCTTTTGATTACAGTTATCATTTACGTCATCTTGATGAGATTTACCGGCAAGTTGGAATTGAATAGTTGAATTTAATTGAAAGTCATCGAAGAAGTGAGGCTGAATAAGCGAAACTTTTTGATGGCTTTTTTATTTTTTAAGACCTTAATAAAAATTTAACCTTTTTCGTGAACTCAGATTGCGATGATACCGGCCATTCTTAGCAGCTCTTAAAAATACTTTGCAAAAAATTAAGGTTAATTTATAAGATTTAAAGCAAAAGATAACATTTTATAAAGCTGTGTATTAAAATATTTCAGTTGTGGGGTCAAAAATAGGATAAGTGAGAAAACGTTAAACTAATTTAAAGTGAGAGGATGATCTTTATGGGTAAGGTAGTTCAACGTTTTTCACGAGTGTTTATCATGGTACTAATGATTATGGGCATTCCTTTCTTTTTTAAGTCATCAGTATCAGCGGCAACAATTCAGGTAAATGGTCTGAATGGGGATCAGGCGATCATTACAGATAGTAGCGGAAAGACGGTTTCGGATACTCAAGGGTTAAATGAGTATAACTACTATCAGGTGAAATATAATTGGTCGATTCCTGATTCAGTGATCATCAAATCGGGTGATACAGCTCAATTTACATTACCATCCAATATTCGTGTTCGAAGTACGGAATCGTTTAATATTACAGACAGTCAAGGGCAAGTTGTGGGACATGCTGAAATTAAGGCAGGTTCAACGACTGGAACAATTACGTTTACAAATGTTCCATCAACATTCCGATATAATCGTCACGGAACGTTAACGTTTTATGGTCAGGGGAAAGCAGTTCCTAAAACAAACGTTAATTCATGGATGATCAACAAGGGTGGCTGGGTTGATAACAAGACCTTAGATTCAAAGGGCAATCCAACTCAGTTATATTGGAACGTTGTGTTAAATCCTGCAGGGAAAAAGTTAACGGGAGTATCATTCACCGATAAGCCTCAAAAGGGGCAAACAATTATTCCGAATTCAATTGAGGTTTATCAAGTTAATTCTTCAAACAAATTAGGGAAGAAATTATCACCTAAAATTACAATGAACGCCGATGGATCAATGTCAATTGAAATTGGAAACATTGACACGCCGATTTATATTGAATACAAGGTCAGTCTTAGTAAAGATGTTTCAAATTCAGCGACAACGGAATGGGAAAACGTTGGGATTATGAATTGGAACGGCGGCAGTTCTGCGCATACAACGGCACTGGTTCGGCACGGCGGTTCTGGAACCGAGGTTGGTTATAACGGATCAGTTGAATTGCATAAGGTTGATGTAGTTACTAAAAAATCATTAGCTGGAGCAGTTTTTGATTTGGAAAGTCAATCAGGGAAAATATTACAATCGAATTTAACAACGGATTCAAACGGTAATCTGATCGTTAAGAACTTGAAAGATGGCAATTATCAATTTGTTGAGGTTAAAGCACCTCAAGGTTATCAGATTAATTCAAAACCAATTCAGTTTACAATTAATGACAGTTCGTCAAACGCTATTTCAGTAAAAGTTACAGCAGAAAATCAGCCGCTTAAGAGTTCGTCAAGTAGCAGTAAGAAGAGTTCATCAAGCAAGAAATCAAGTTCAATCAAAGCTTCATCAAGCAGCAAGAAGAGCAGTTCATCATCAAAGAAGTCAAGCTCAAGTGTGACGGCTTCAAGCAGTAGCAAGAAAAGTTCAAGCGTTAAGAGCTCATCAAGCTTAAATAGCGTTTCAAGTAAACAAAGTTCAAGTATTAAAGGCTCGTCAAGTAAGGCTTTAAGGAGCAAACAAAGCTCCTCAAGCAATAGTCTGGTAATTTCGACAAGCTCGATCAAGAAGAACGGAAGTAAGAGCCATCGTGGGGTACCTGGATGGTCGAAGAATTCATCATCGAATTTAAGCCTTTCGCAAAAATCATCAGGACTGAGAAATTCAATTGAAACGTCATCTAAACAAAGTCATTTTTCAATATCAAGTGCTAAGCCAAGCATTGAAAGCAGTGAAGTTCCGGTTGAAGTAAGCAGTCAAAAAACGACCTTAGTATCAAGTACAATTGGCGTTCCAGTGCCTGAACAAGGTTCAAGTTCGCGGTGGACAGTGAGTTCCAAAGCAACGTTGGTATCAAGAACGGAAAATATTCCAACGGTAAGTTCATCAATTGTGATCGTAAGCAAGCCGAATGGAACTTCAAATAGTGAGAATGACGATCATGGCTTAAATTCGAGTTCAGCACCTAGTGGAACAGATGATCAATCATTCAAGCCGGCAATGGTTTCGACCGTGGTTAATAACGATAATTTGAATGAAAATAGAAGTGCTTTAAGTAGTCGATCAAACCAACCATCTTCTTCGAACGTGCCAGCTTTTCAAAAAGCAGCGGTTAAATCATCAAGTTCATCAGAGGTGAAAAAGAATGGGAAGATTTTACCTCAAACGGGAGAAGAAGAGTTCATGGATGTGTTATCGATTGTTGGTCTAATTATGGTCGGCGGCGTAGTTGGAATTGAAATTAGTAAGCATCGACACAATTAGAAAAAATATCGCAGGTTGGCTGCGATATTTTTTATGCACAAAAACTGGGCATTTCGGGGCTTTTGCTATATGTTAGCTGACAATCGCCTTACTTTATGGATAGAGGGTTCAAGGGCCTCAAAATAAAAAGTAAGGAGAGATCATTATGGATTATGCAAAGAGACAATTAAAAGCATTAGGTCGGATTTCAAAGAAGATCATGGATGCTGAAAACCACCTCACCAAGATTGAAGATGGGGTTGATGAAAAGAAGCATCGGACAGCGCAGCATGAAACGATCAAGGACATCAAATCGATTTTGAAACACGCAGTCAAAGTCGACAAGGACGAAATCAAGATCATGGTTCACGAAGATGAAGGGCATAAAGATTCAACTGAAAACCATTATGTTTACGTTGAAGACGAAGAAGGTGTGATCGGTCATCTTCGTGAAGAGTTTGCAGAACTGGATAAAAAGCTTGAAGAGTTGAAAGGGTCAGAAGGCTACGAAGTCAAAGCATTTTTAGCTGAAAAAGATTACCTTGAAAAGGCCAAGAAAATCCTTGTTGAAGCTCATAAGTTTGATCCGGACGACGAATAACAATAAAGCGGACGTTTTACGACGTCCGCTTTATTAGTCATTATTCAACTTTTTCTTGATCATAATTTGATTCTTTTTTTGCTCGAATTGAACTGCTCCATAATGAAATGGCAGTGAGGATACTTACAATGACGATCAACCAACTAAGAACGGTAAACGACATTGATTTAACAAGGGTTGCAGCAATGATAACGCCAATCACCCCACCGATAACAAATCCGAAGATCCCACGTGTTGAGAAGCGATTGCTCTTAACGAAACTAAAGCTTGTGAACGGCATCAGTAATGCACATGAAAGCATCATGATTGGGAATGCCGCGATCGGTTTTAATCCTAGCAAGTAGATCATTACCATACATGGGGCATACAAACCAACCCCGGCAGCCATCAATCCGCCAAGAATGAAGTTCCCGATTACCCCAATTACAAGGGCCCAACCGTGTAATCCGTCCGCGTTATTTCCGACAGCCAAAATGTTGATCCATCCCATCTTATTTGCAACCATCAATAATGAGGTGATTACCAGGGCAACGGCCATAAACCGTTGAACGATCACGGAACTCATTTTGACAACCAGGAAACTGCCAATCGTTGCCCCAATTACCGCTGCAAGCACCATTGAGATCAAGGTCAATGGTTGAACCGGAACAGCCGTTACAAAAAAGAGGGCTTCAATAATTGTTGGAATTCCATGGGCAATGTTCAATGTGCCGGGTAAATCCCGTTTATCTTTTAAATAATGGGTCATCTGAAACATCGTTGTTGTTGTGATGAAACTCCCAATTCCAAGCGTATCGCCAAAATCGGCAATTCCAGCGATCCCCATTCCTAAAAGATTATCTTTCAAATTAAACTGCTCATGATTTCGTTTGACCTGCCGAATGATAACTAAGGCCAGGTAAAGAATACATAAAATTAAAATTCCAATAATTATTTTTACCACGATCCGTTGCTCCTCAAAATATTTATGGTTTTAGTTTAGCACTCCGAAAATAACTTGTGCGAATTATGACAAAAAATTCATTACTTTTAAATAAACGGTTTAACTCCCATATATAAAAGAATAATCGCAATCAATGGCTTCATTACCTGGGAAATAAAGTTCCGGTTGCGCTGACTAATTAGCCGCATCATTAATGGCGCACATGCAGCTCCAAGGGCTGTTCCAAAGGCCATGAAAAGAACCGGCTGCCAAGCAATTGTCATTGTATGCCAGTGAAGGCCTACTCCTAAAAGAGTCGTCCAAATCCGGATATATGAAGACGTTGCGGCCGCTTGGGCAACAGGAGCATCAAGTAGCAACATTCCGGCAACTAATGGACCGCCACCTGACATTCCGGCTAGCCCGACCATGACACCGCTAATGATACTGGCAAATGGTGGAAAATATTTTGCAGTTAGTTTTGAGAATCTCTTTTTACGAGAGTGTGAAATTGAATTCCACAGAATTGTGGATGCCAGAATGATTAAAATAACACTAATGATCAGTTGATAAAGATCATGATTGGTAAATGGAACGATCAAACTTCCACCGATCGTTCCCAATAACGCCCACTTCAAAAGAAAATTTCCGCGACGATAATCAATCGTATGGGTTCGATGATTGATCAATGTCCCAATGATCAATGCGGGAAGCGTAACGACAAGCGCACTTGCGGCCGCCGTTTTCGCGCTGAGATGAAAAATTGTGATAAGACATCCAATGTAAAGCGCGGCTCCCATTCCAAGAAAGATTAAGATAAAGCCAATTAGAAAACCGCACAAAATAAGTAATCCAATATGCATGCGATTACCTCCTTGGTCTTTATTATAGGAGTAACTTAGATAAAAGTTTACTAATGTAGTCGAAATGAAACATTTGCAACCGAGTTTTAATCTATGAATTTTCAGTTAATTTTATGAACTTTTTATATTTGGATAATTAAAATCAAAAAAACCTTACTATCAACTGATAGTAAGGCCGAAACAAAATAAGCCTCGAATACGAAGGACGTATTCCAACTAATAGGATGGAAATTCGTATACCTGTGTAAAGCGAAATTGAGGTGGTTAGTCAAACTCCCAAATGACCAACCACTTCAAGTTTATGATTTTTCGAAAGGGGTTTCAAACAAAGATTCTTTGCAATCATGCTTAATCGGTTAATATCAGTGTTTTTAAGGAAAATTCAAAATTTTTCAAGTGTTTTTGTGAACGCTTTAAAGACAATGGAACTATATTAAAAGTTGAAGAGAGTTATTGGAAAACTAACGCAAGTTGCTCTTCAATAGCCCGCTTGAAAGGGGGCTTTGATGATAAATGATTATTCATCAAGGAAATCAACAGATTGGAGGAAACATGAATGAGTGAACAAGTTACAGGTGCGGAATTATTAATTGAAGCACTGAAGAAAAACGACTTAAAAAATGTTTATGGTGTTGTTGGAATTCCAGTAACTGATTTAGCACGGATGATGCAACGTAGTGGGATGCGGTATTTTGGCTTCCGGCGTGAAGATTCGGCAGTCAATGCAGCTGCGGCTTCTGGATTTTTAACGGGGAAACCGGGCTTAGCATTGACGGTTTCAGCTCCCGGATTCTTGAACGGCTTGGTTGCATTAGGCGAAGCAACGAAGAATTGCTTCCCGGTAATTATGATCTCAGGTTCATCCGAACGCCACATCATTGATTTGAACCGCGGCGATTATGAAGGTTTGGATCAATACAACATTGCCAAACCGTTCTGTAAGGCTGCATACCGGGTCGATCGCCCAGAAGATATGGGCTTAGCAGTTGCCCGAGCAATTCGGTCAGCGGTTTCAGGTCGTCCTGGTGGGGTTTACCTTGATTTGCCGGCTGACACGATCGGCGCTTTGTTAGATGAAAACATTGATCCTGAAAGCACTTTGATCAAAGAAGACGATCCAGCACCGCAACAACGACCATCAGTTGAAGCCGTTGACAAGGCAGTTGAAGTTTTGAAGAATGCCAAGAAACCACTAATTATTCTTGGCAAGGGCGCTTCAATTGCCCATGCTGAAAATGAAGTCCGCGATTTCATTGAAACAACTAAGATTCCATACTTACCGATGTCAATGGCAAAGGGCTTATTGCCGGATGACCATGAATCATGTGTTGCTGCTGCCCGGTCACTTTCATTTAGCGATGCGGATGCGATCATGTTAGTTGGTGCTCGGTTAAATTGGATGCTTTCACACGGTGAAAAGTTCAATCCGGACGCTAAGTTGATTCAAATTGATGTTGATGCAAATGAAATTGACTCAAACAAGAAGATTGCTGCTCCGTTAGTCGGTGATATGAAGTCTGTCTTCAATGAATTAACACCCGCAGTTAAGAAAGCCGGAATCAAGGCTTCACAAGATTGGCTGGATGCATTGAAGGCGAAGAAAGACGAAAATTTTGCCAAGATGCAAAAGCGGTTAACAACGCCGCGGTCACCAATGGGTTATTATGGTGCGCTTGCTCCAATTAAAGAGTTGATCAAGAAGAACCCTGATACTTACCTTGTAAGCGAAGGAGCGAATACCCTTGATATTGGGCGGAACGTCATCGACATCTTTAAACCGCGTCACCGGCTTGATACTGGTACCTGGGGTGTCATGGGTGTCGGCTTAGGATATGCCATTGGAACAGCCATTGAAACGGGCAAGAAAGTTGTTTGCGTTGAAGGCGATAGCGCATTTGGATTTGATGGCATGGAAATTGAAACGATTTGCCGGTTGCATCTTCCAATTACGATCGTAGTCTTCAATAACGGCGGAATCTACAACGGTGCTGAAAAGGATCCGGCAGGCAGCGATCCAGCCCCAATCACATTGGATGCCAAAGGGCGGTACGACAAGCTGGCTGAAGCCTTTGGCGGGTTAGCATATAACGTAACGACCCCTGAAGAATTAGATAAAGCCTTGAACGAAGCATTTGATGCCGGCAAACCAGCAATCATTAATGCCGTTATTGATCCTGCTTTAGGAAAAGAATCCGGTCACATTGGCAATTTGAATCCAAAGTTAGGAATCAAACACTAAAAAGCGAAAAGAGGAATTAAAATGACTGAAGAAAAGAAAACATCAGAATATGCACCATTAAAGGGAATTAAGGTTGTTGACTGGACTCAGGTTCAATCAGGACCATCATGTACTCAATTATTAGCCTGGTTAGGGGCCGATGTTATTAAGATCGAACGGCCAGATATCGGCGGGGACCCAACCCGGAACCAATTATTGGATATTAAGGATTCATGGGGAATGTACTTCTTGCAATTAAATGCCAACAAGAAATCATTGACTTTGAACATTAAAACCGATGAAGGTCACAAGATCATGGAAGACCTTTTAAAGAAGGCCGATGTCTTCATTGAAAACGTTAAACCAGGGGCTGCTGAAAGAGCAGGCTTCGGTTGGGACGATGTTCACAAGATGAATCCACGCTTGATCATGGCTTCATTAAAGGGATTCAACCAAGGATCACGGTTTGAAAACGTTAAGGCTTACGAACCAGTTGCTCAATCAGCCGGTGGAGCTGCTTCAACAACCGGATGGAACGAAGACGGCTTCAATGTTCCAACCCAGTCAGCGGGTGCCTTAGGTGACACGAACTCAGGGATGCACATTACGATCGGAATTTTAGCCGCATTGTTCCAACGTGAACACACTGGCGAAGGTGTTTATGTATATCAATCAATGCAAAACGCCGTTATGGACCTTTGCCGGATCAAGTTGCGTGACCAAGTCATGCTTGACAATTTAGGTGCATTGCCGCACTACGCTGTTTACCCAGACTTCAAGTGGGGTAAAGCCATTCCACGTGCTGAAAACACAGAAGGTGGCGAAGTTATTGGCTGGACATACAAGGCTAAAGGTTGGGAAACTGATCCAAACGCTTACGTTTACATTGTTATCCAAAACTCAAACAAGAGTTGGGAAGCAATTGCCAACACAATGGGTCACCCAGAATGGATCAAGGATGAACGCTTCAAGGATTGGCAACACCGTCAATTACACAAGAAGGAAATTTATCCATTGATCGAATCATACACAAAGCAATACGATAAGTATGAATTAACTGAAAAGTTAGGTGCAGCCGGCATTCCAGTTGGCCCGATCCTTGACTGGTACGAATTGGAAAATGACCCTGAATTGAACGAAGACGGAACGATCGTTACGATCGACCAAGGCGGTAACCGGGGCAAGTTCAAGACATTAGGAATGCCATTCACGATGTCAAACTACAAGCCAGATTACAAGCGCGCCCCTGATTTAGGTGAAAACAACAACGAAATCTTAAGTGACTTAGGTTACACTGAAGATCAAATCAAAGGCCTTGAAAAAGACGGAACAATCATTCCTGCTCAAAAGCCAAAGAACCCACGGCGTGAAGTTATTAAGGGTAAATAAAAGTTGAATAAGGAAATCTCTGCTTGGCGGAAACGCTGAGCAGAGATTTTTTTATATGCAAGTAAATTAATTTTGCACCTTTTCAGTATCAACAATTTAGTTAAAAGGGAGTATAATTTAACAGGTATTATTAAGGATAGAGCGGAGTATTTTGCAATGGAGAAACGGCTGAAAAAAAGCAGGTATATTACTGGATTCGACGGAATTCGAACCTTGGCAGTTGTTGCGGTTATTCTGTATCACATTTTACCTGGAAGTATGAAGGGCGGCTTTTTAGGGGTGCCCATCTTCTTTGTATTATCAGGATACCTAATCACCGACCTGCTTCTTCAAGAATGGGAACAGTCCGATAGCATCAGTATCAAAGATTTTTATAGCCGGCGGATCCACCGGTTATATCCCGGCTTGGTAACGATGGTTTTAGGAACGACCGCTTATATTACCCTGTTCCAACGATCATTATTAAAGGGAATCAAAACCACGATTCTGGCCAACTTAACGTATGTCTATAACTGGGTCGAAATTGTGCACCATCAATCGTACTTTAATAATTTTGGCGCGCAATCACCGTGGACGCATTTATGGTCATTATCAATTGAAGGTCAGTTTTATTTAATTTGGCCGGTTGTCTTAGTGCTGTTCTTACGACTTTTACATAATAAAAAGAATTATTTGAAGATTGGTTTTGGCGTTTTTGGCGTTGCGATTCTTTCGGCAATTTTAATGGCCGCTTTATATCACCCGGGAAATGATCCTTCACGGGTGTACTACGGAACCGACACGCGGATGTTCTCAATCCTGATGGGGGTTGGCCTTGCATGTATTTGGCCAAGTACCCGGTTGAAGAAGGATCTTGATAAATCGCACCGCGTTACTCTTGATGTCTTAGGAGCCGGTGCGTTAATTGCCGTTATTGTGATGTTCTTCCTGATGAACGGTGAAGGGACATTTGTTTACCGCGGCGGGATGTTTCTTTTCTCAATCGTTTCAATGATTTTGGTTGGGATCGTTGCGCACCCGGGAGCTGACTTAAACCGGGTATTAACGAATAAAGTCTTTACCTGGCTTGGAAAGCGTAGCTACGGGATCTATATTTATCAGTACCCGGTAATGGTCTTCTATGAAGCGAAGGTCAAAGTCGGCAGTCATCCATTGCTGAATGCGCTGATTGAAATTGCAATTATTTTAGTGATCAGTGATTTGTCTTACCGGTTAATTGAAGTTCCATTGCGGCGGTTCAACTTTAAGAAGACGTTTACCGCATTAAAGCAAAACTTAGGATTCAAGAAGAAACAATTATTAAACGACTTTGTGATTGCGGTTGGAACGGCAATTTTTGGAATTGCATTTTACGGAACATTCTTCTGCAAACCAGAAACGAATGGGGTTTTCCAAAAAGATCGGTCTGAACTTCAGCATCAGATTGCAGCTAACCAAAAGAAGGTTGAGGACCGGAATAAGCATATTAAATATACTAGTGAACAAAAGCCAACGAAGGCTTCTAATAAGGACGTTTTAGTAAAGAATGGCAACGTAACGGATAAGGGAAAGGCCTTTGCAAGCAATCTTCAAATCAGCGGAATTGGTGATTCGGTAATGGCTGATGCATCGGCAACGTTGCAGGGTGAATTTCCGAAGATGATCATCAATGCGCAGGTTGGTCGCCAAGCAAGTGCAGCGCCAGCGGTCTTGAAGCAAATGGATGCTAACCATCAATTAGCGAATACCGTTTTGGTTAGTCTTGGAACAAACGGGACGATTTCCCAAGATACCTTAAATCAAATTATGAGCATCTTAGGGCCGCAACGAACGGTTTTTTGGTTAAATGTCCACGTTCCAACGAAACCGTGGCAAAACGACGTTAATAACACGTTAAATCAGGCTCAAAAGCAGTACCACAACTTGCATGTCATTGACTGGTACAGTTATTCAAATAACCATCCAGATTGGTTCTATGCGGATAACGTTCACCCGAATGAATATGGCCTGAAATTCTATGGTAACTTTGTTTTGAAGAGTATTTTGGAATATTACGATCATTAGAAAAAAAGACAGATTGCATTGAATATGCAATCTGCCTTTTTTAGTTTAGATTCTAAAGCACATGAGCAATCAACGGTAATGCCCAAATCCAGAAAATACATGAAACGGCAAAACCGACCGTTGAAATTGCAACGGAACTTGCCCCTTCCTTAACGTAAATGTTATACCGGCTTGAAATAATGATTCCGGAAAAAGCCGGTGGTAATCCAACCGCTAAACAAAGCATTGAAATTTGATTTGGATCTGATCCCATTCCGCATAAGTATGCGGCAGCAACGATAATTGCGGGAGTCAGGAAAAGACGGAAGAATGTATTCCAGAGGGCTTCCTTATCAATTGAGAATTTAACGGTCGATAATGCCAGCCCGGCTGCAAGCACCGCAACTCCTGAGTTGGCTTTGGCGATCAAGTTAAATGTCGGGGCCCATGAATTTGGAATGTGAATTCCGATCAATACTAGGATAACCGCGATCAATGGCGCAGCCGCAACGGGTTGTTTGATCGCATTGATTACTGAATCCCATACTGAAGGAGTTTTATCTTTTTCTTCCAGTTTGGTGTATTCATATTCTGCCCGAATCAAGTCAATTTCCCGCTTAGCGCCTTTTTCGCGTAGGGCTTTGGCTTCGGCATCGGTGATTGGAACTTCATCAGGAACGGACTTAACATCAACGTCGCGTGCTAATTCCGGCTTTTTGATTTTAGTCGGCTTGTCAAGTTGGGTAGTTGTGTTTTTCGATTTCGACTTTGCAACTTTCGCCCGAATCTTAGCCTGGCCGTGATTGATCAATGCTAATCCAATCGGAATTGTAATGGCATTGACGACGATTGAAACGATCCCAATGACCAGGTTTGTTGAAACGTTATTCCCGTAAATTGGATCAAGGACAGCAAACCCTAAGAATCCGATCGTTGGTGATCCGGCAATCAACGCACAGACGGCCGCTTCTTGCGTTGTCCGGTGAAACATTACCTTGTCGAGGTAATAACTTAACATAAATAATCCTGTAACTCCGACAATCGAGATCAAAGTTAAGACAATATCTTTAGCAAAAATTTTGCGGGTTGCTTTAACAATTGAAATAAATAAAGCTGCAGGAAGAGCAATATTAAGAACAAGCTTATTTAATCCCTGCCGCTGGTCATCATCGAAAACATGGAATTTTCCGCAAATGTAACCAAGAATCATGATAATCAGGATTGGGATAATATCGTTCTTGATAATTGTGAACATATTATCGCTCCCTTCGGATATCAAAAGTGGATGATCAATCATTCCACCTTAGTTAAACGTTTCTGCAACATCAATCAAGATGATCATGATAACAGGCCTTTATTATCAATGAGATAAACGCTTTCATTTAGAGCTCCTATAATTAGGTTACATCGTCTGCCTGATAATTCCATTATATTGACTGGTTAGAAAGCAATTATCGCGTCAAGAATATGGGTATTTAATTATATGAATAAAAAGAAGAGATTGTGACATAAGTCGCAATCCCCTTGCTATATCCGCATAATCGGGTTCCAAAACAAACGAGCTATGTGGAAGGACGCAAACCTCCGAATCTATGCTGGCGCGATTCGTTCGCTTTGCTGCTTCCACCACGCTCGTTTTTTACGTTTTGTCACACCTTCTTCTTAATTGCGGATCGTCTTCAATTTTAGTTTTATTAAGCAGCAACGATGAGCTGACGACCGTGACTGATGAAAAGGCCATTGCCAAACCGGCCAACTCGGGACTAAGTTCAAGGCCCAAGTGAGCAAACAGTCCGGCAGCAATTGGGATTCCAATCACGTTGTAGATCAATGCCCAAAATAGATTAAGCTTAATTCGGTTAAATGTTTTTCTTGAAATATCAAGGGCGCAAACAACTTCGCGCAGATCATTTTGAACAAGCACGATTTCACCGGACTCAATTGCGATATCCGTACCAGAACCCATTGCGATTCCGATATCAGCAGTTGAAAGGGCGGGGGCATCGTTAACACCGTCACCAATAAAAGCAACCTTTTCCGATGTTGATTGTTGAATTTTTTTGATCTGCTCGGCTTTTTCACCCGGAAGGACTTCGGCAATTACCTGGTCGATGCCGACCTGGTCAGCAATTGCCTGGGCAACGTTTCGGTTATCCCCCGTCAACATAACGGTTTTTAGCCCCCGCGCTTTTAACTTTGCGATTGCTTCAGCCGATGTTGGTTTCGGGGTGTCTTGAATTGCAATGAGCCCGATTACCTGGTCGGCGATTCCAACTAAAACAACCGTTTTGGCTTCATTTTGAAGAATAGTCATTTGTTTTTGCAATTCGGCAGAAAGCTGACAGTTATTTGCCAATTTGGCGTTCCCAATAAAGGCAGGTTGGCCGTTAACCAAGGCTTGAACTCCTTTTCCCCGCAGATCCTTAAAGTTTTGAGCGGAAGGAAATTGAATTTCGCTTTCTTTTACCTTGGTCATGATTGCGTGGGCAAGCGGGTGCTCGGAATTTTCTTCCAAACTCCCGGCAATTGAAAGCACCTGTTGCGGATCACCAATAAGATCGGTGACGACCGGTTTTCCGTTGGTAATGGTTCCGGTTTTATCAAAGACGATGGTTTGAAGGTCATTGGCTTCCTCTAACGCTTCACCGTTTTTGATTAGGATCCCCATTTTCGCTGCCCGAGCAGTTCCCACCATTAATGCAGTTGGGGTAGCAAGGCCAAGGGCACACGGACATGCAATCACGACGACTGAAACGGCAAACAGCATTGCCTGAACGGCCGTTGCATGGAAGAAAACGAACCAAACGGTAAACGTGATGATGGCGATGATCAAAACAGCTGGAACAAAGATGCCTGCGATCTTATCAGTTAAATTTTGAATCGGTGCGTGACTGGTCTGAGCTTTTTTAACCATCTCAACGATTTGAGAAAGCATCGTATCTTTTCCAACTTTAGTTGCTTTAAACAAAATTGAACCGTTGTTATTAATCGTTGAACCCACAACCGGATCGCCGACCGTTTTTTCAACGGGCATGCTTTCGCCGGTGATCATTGATTCATCGACGGTCGTTAACCCTTTTGTAATGACACCGTCAACGGCGATTTTTTGTCCGGGACGAACGCGAATGATATCGCCAACTTTGACCTGGTCAAGCGGAACATCGACATACTTTCCATCTTTTAAAACCTCAGCCTTTTTAACCTGAAGTTCCAATAATTTGCCCAGGGCGTTTGAAGCATTATTGTGCATGCGTTCTTCCATTGCATCGCCAAGCAGAACAAAAATTGTAACGTACGCGGCACTTTCAAAGTAAACATCGCGACCTGTGAAAAGGGCAAAAATCGAGTAAAAGTACGCAACGGTCGTTCCGACAGCGACAAGGGTATTCATATTGGCGTTATGGTGCTTAAAAGCGGCCCATGCACTTTTCCAATATGGAATTGCTGCAATCAGCATAATGATTGTTGTTGTCCCAAATGCAATCCAGCGGTAACCCGGCATTTGCCAATGAAACGGCATTGCCAGCATTTGGATCAGCATTGGGATTGCTAAAATGAAGGAGATCCAAAACCTTTGCAGATTTGAAAGCTTCATTACTTAATAACAACCTTTCCGTGGAACATATTCATTCCGCATGCATAGTTGAATTCGCCTTTTTGATCCGTATTGATTGCAACTTCAACGTCTTGGTTCAAAGGAAGATCGGTGTTGAATTGCATTTCATCTGATTGGACGCGGGCAAGGCAAGCTGAATCGTTTGAACGGTTAAAAATGATTTTAGCTGGAGTTCCTTGTTTGAACTCAACAACTTCTGGTTCATAACCGTTGGCAACGTTGACCTTAATAACTTGGTTGCCGTCCTTCATTGTTGCTTGATTTTTCTTGTGAAATAAGTCTTTTAATCCCATGATGATTTTCCTTTCCTTACTTAATGATGATCTTGCCATGGAACATGTCCATGCCGCAGGCGTAATCAATTTCGCCTTTTTGATCGGTTGGAATTTCGATCGTTGTAATTTTTTGCTTGGTTAAATCCTTATCAACTCCCAGCTTTTCAAAAACAACGTGGGCTAAACAAGCGGTTGAATCTTGCATGTCAAAGTTGACCTTGGCAGGCACTCCCTGTTTCAAAATAAGGGTGCTTGGCGAATAGCCGCCTTTTACAACGACCGTAGCATGCTGTTCATTATTCTGAACAGTTGAATTGCCGGCTTGTTCATGATGATTGCCGAAAAACCAGTAACAAATGAAACTGATCAATGCAACGGCGAGGCCAAAAACGATTGCGTTAATCATCTTAAGTCAGTCCTTTCTTAATAGTTTCAAATCAATTATAGCGTTATCGTTTACAATTGTAAACAAATATCGTGTGTCCGCTGGTCAACTGATTATAATAGAAAACAGAAGGTGAGATAAATGGAGTTATTAAATCAAATTGCAATTGGATGGATCATTATTGGAATTTTGTCAGCGGTCATCATTTTGATTGATGTGATTCGTCATCCGCAAACAATGAAGATTATGGATGCGGTTTGGCCAATCAATGCGTTGTGGGGCGGACCGTTCATTTTATGGGCCTATTTTACCCTTGGAAAACATCGCAAAATGAAGATGTCAATGCCGATGAAGTCGATGAAGATGGATGCATCAATGAAAATGCCAATGGCTGATCATAAATATGATAAATTTTGGCAAGGAATCGTGGTGGACGCGCTTCACTGCGGTGCTGGATGCAGTTTATCAGATTTAGTTGGTTCATGGATTTTTTATTATTTATTGAATTTCAGCATTTTGAACCAAAAGTTATTTGGCGAATGGTTTTTTGATTACGTTTTAGCATTGATTATCGGCGTTTTATTCCAATATGCAGCGATTGCGCCAATGATGAATGGTTCAGTTGGCTATAAAATGTTTCAAGCATTTAAGATCGATTTTTGGTCACTCACAGCATGGCAGGTCGGCATGTACGGCTGGTCAGCAATTGTTAGCTTTAGCTTGCATTTACATTTCACACCAGTAATGCCTGCATTTTGGTTAATGATGGCAATTGGAATGGCATGCGGCTTTGTGACGGCTTATCCGATGAATTGGTTGTTGGTGAAATTGGGAATTAAAAAGGGAATGTAATGATTTTAATGGATTTTCGAGTCAATTATATGGTATCTTCTTTGTAAGAGGTAAGAAGTAAGACAAAAAACACAAAGGAGGATACTACAATGACAGTAATGACAGCGAAGGTTTCGCAAAAGGGACAAGTTGTAATTCCGGCAGCAATTCGCAAAGCACAAAATATTAAAACAGGGACTAAACTTTCATTCGAGGTTGAAGATGATGAGATCATCATCAAAAAGGTTCCTTCAAATTTAAATTGGGACAAATTGATTAAAGATATCCCAAATGAAAAGGTCGAGTTTGACCAGAAAGGACATTACGATGCGGCTCAAGCACCGCATTTTGATGAATGGATGAAAGAAAATGAGTAGTCCAATGGAAATTTATTTGGCTGAAATTCCTTATGAGGATCGTAATCAAGTTAAATATCGCCCAGCGTTAGTTGTCTCAGTCGGCGAAGAAGACGTTACGGTTTTTAAGGTAACTTCAAAGTACCAGACGAAGTCAAAGCAAATAAAAAAATATTATTATCCAATTCAAGAATGGGCCCAAGCCGGGTTAAATCGGCAGTCATATGTTGATACTCATCGGACCTTTACTTTGCCGCAAAGAATTGTTTTCAAAAGACCGCCGCTGGGGAAATTAACGCTTGATGATACGGTTAATCTATTTGAGTTTATTAAGAATCAAAAAGATAATAAAAGCCTTTGATTTTAGGCCGTGGCTTAAAATCGAAGGCTTTTACTTATTCACTTTTACCAAATCTGAACCCGTTTATCCGGCGCAAGCCACATCCCATCACCTTGGTGAATATCAAATGCTTGATAGAAATCGTCAAAGTTTTGCGGTTGAACATTTCCACGCAGCATTTCAGGAGCGTGGACGTCAGTTGCGAGCAGCATTTTTTCATATGCTTGACTGGCTTTCATCCGCCAAATGGTTGCCCAGTTGGTGAAGAATTCCTGTAAATCAGCATTATCGGTTTGTTTTAACGCTTCAAGTGCACAACTCATCCCGCCGTTGTCCGCAATGTTTTCCGAGACGACAAGCTTGCCGTTGACGGTTCCGCCTGCAAATGGAATTCCATTAAATTCATTGATCATTTCCCGGGTTAACTTTTCAAAGTGGGCGAAATCTTCCTTTGTCCACCAGTTAGTCATATTGCCGTATTCATCGAAATGAGCACCGTTATTATCAAACGCGTGTGAAATTTCATGGCCCATTACACACCCGATTCCGCCAAAGTTTTTGCTATGTGATTGATGCAGGTCATAAAACGGCTTTTCTAAAATTGCTGCTGGGAATGTAATGTCATTGCGCGACGGATCGTAACATGCATTAACAAGTTGTGATGGCATATCCCATTCGGTTCGGTCAACCGGGCGATGGTAACTTTCAAAATTATCAGCAATCTTGATCCGTTCAACGTTAAGATAGTTCCCCAGTAATGTTCCGTCGTCCTCGGCTGGAATAATTTTCATTTTGGCATACACTGGTTTAATTTTTTCAGGGAATCCAACCTTAATGGCGATATGGTCAAGCTTCGTGATCGCCTTTGCACGGGTTTGGTCACCGAGCCAGTCATTTTTTTCAAGCCGGTGCTTATAAATTTGAATCATTTGTTGGATCATCTTGGTTGCATCAGCCTTGGCGTCTTCGCCAAAATACTTCTTGCCGTAGAAGTCGCCGATCACATATTTAAATGTTTCATCAACGATTTGGTATGCAAATTTCCGTTGAGAAACTGGCTTTTGCGTCCCGGCAAGTTTTTGATGGAATTGGTCGGCGGTTTGCCGCAAATCATCTGTCAGTAACTTAGCAAGCGAGTTCACGGTCTTCGTTAAGATCCAACTCTTGAGGTTCTTAAAGGTTGTGTCGTTTACGATCTGATCAAAATGTTCAAAGAATTTCGGCTGGGTAACAATGACCTTTTCCGGATGGTCATCGATCAGCTCTGAAATTGTGGATGCAAAATCAAAACTTTGACTGTATTGTTGGACTTCTTTCAGTGTCCGCGGATTATACTGCTTTGGATAATCGGCGAGCTCATCGGCCGGAAGAACATGCGGCACAAGCAACTTATCAAAGACAAGGGCTTGGTTAACGATATCTGCAGCCTGCTTTTGGTCGTAACCGAGGGCTTGCAATAATTGGCTTGTCATCGTTGCCCAGGTATGCAGTAATTCATCACTTTCCGGTTTGGTGTAATAGGTTTTATCCGGCAAAATCAAGTCCGGGGCATACATGAAGACGGCATTTTGAGCAGTATTCTTCCAATCAGGTTCAACGTCGATCGTCAATGGAAGCGGGAAACCATTTCTGATCCAGTCGCTTAATTGATGGCTTAAATCAGCAAGAAGCGAAAGTTTTTGAATTGGCTTGATAACTTCCAATAACGGCGTAACACCTTCATGTTCCCGTTGACTAAAGTCAAGGGCAAGGCGATGGAGTTTCATTGCTTCGGCAAACATTGGGTTAGGAGCTGAAAGCTTTCCTTGATGATAACGGTCAAAGTCGTTCATTAATTTTTGGTGAACGGCTTCGTCCATGTCTTGAAAACTGCCGGCTGCTGGTTTGTCAGCTGGAATTTGAGCTTTTTGAAGCCAATCATAATTAACGTGCATATAGAGGTTATCCTTGATCGATGCTTGTTTCCCCTTTGTGACCGGAGCACCGCCAAGAACAAATTGAACATTTTCCATATTAAAAACTCCTTTCAAGTCGCGGACCTAAAGTTCCTTTTAATTATATTCTAATCAAAATTTAATAATATTGCAAATCAGTGATCAGAATGGGAATCCTTACGCATTGCTTGAGCATATTTTTCAAGCGGCGCATCAGCCTTCGCCCAATCTTGCGGAACATCAACATGGGCATTCGGATCAAAGTGATACTTAATCGGCACGCCCATTGGCCGTTGATCCTTCGCCATAATGTCAGTTGGAACGTTGGATTGAACCTTTTGCGGCTTCTTTAAGCCTTCAATTTCCCATGTGTAAGGAGCAAATTTATTATCCGCATTGACCCAGTCATTATTGTGCGTTGCATTATGATGCTTTGATAATTGATAGAGTCCGAATGCAACTAATAAAACAACGCCGACAAGGCAGGCAATCATTACATCATAAACCATTCCAGAACCAACTTCCTTTTTCACCTGAGTTGGCGGATAGAAAGCAAGGACAATTCCGAAGACGGACGATGCGATCCCAACGATCGTAATCAGCCAGGCACCGAATTTGCCGCCCGGGACTTTGAATGAACGTGGACGGTTGGCTTGGGTGTAACGCAGGCGGATAAAGGCGACGAACATAATAATGTAGTACAGCAAATACAAAATGGTGATCGTTTGGGTGATCATTACGAAGAATCCTTCAACATTTGGCAGTAATTTTACTAAAAAGGCAATTACAGTCACGCAAATTGCTTGGAAATACATCATCTTAGATGGCATTCCGTGTTTGTTATAGTTTTGAAGCCATTTCGGTAAGAGGCCACTTTGACCAGCCTGGCCAAGCATAAATGATGGTCCCGCAAGGTTGGTGATCCACATCGCAAACATTACGAGAAAGTTTGCATAAATAAAGAGCATGTAGAGCCATGGAGCATGAATCGTTGCTCCAAGGTCATGGAAGGTTACAAATAACGCATCAAGAATATTGATTTTGCTTGCTGGAATAATGGTTGCAATGATCAACGTCCCAATTACGAAGATCAACAAGGCGAGGATTCCAGCGAAGAAAATCGAAATCGGATATTGCTTTGACGGGTGTTTCAACTCTTTAATGTGCGCAGCATTCATATCAATTCCGGCCCATGAGAAAAGGACGCCGGCAACGAGCGCTAACGTTCCCATTCCGTTCCATTGGGGGATAAGATCCTTAGCATGGACGGGCATTGCTGGTTTATGACCTTGGCAAAGCCAAACGATTACTAAAATGACCATAACTGCAAGCGGAATAAACGTTCCAATAATTACTCCGTATTTGGCGATGTTTGAAAATGTCTTGGTTCCGCGAGCGGCAAGCCAGGTAACAAACCAAAACAGGGCAATGAAGGCACACATGATCAAAATTTCATGTTGCGGATGCTGTAAGAATTGGATTGCCCGCTGATAATGCGGCGTGAAAAACATAATTGTGGCTGCAAAGTTTGGCATTCCGGCGCCGAGATTAAAGGTTGATTGGAACCACAGAATAATTAAACAGGTAAACGCCCAACCTTTGCCGATCCCTTCACCGACCCATCGAAAAATACCGCCCCGTTGAGGCCAGCCGCTGGCAAGTTCAGCTGAAACAAGGGCTGTTGGGATAAAGAATAGAATGAATCCAATTGCAAAGTAAGTTACTGATGATAAGCCATAAAAAGCTTGCTGCGGATCATTTGCGAGCCCCGCAATCATGACGACGTTCAGCATTGTAAGGGCTAAAGTCGACATATAGTACTTTTGTGGCTTTTTAGTCTGATTTTTTCCCATAAAAATTCCTCCCCGTAAACTAAAGCCTATAAGAAATACCTTCTTATTTTCTGTAATAGTTCATCTGCCAACAGGGAACAAGCAAGACTGGTTAAATGCAAGAATTCTTTGATAAGGCGGGAATTGCGCCGGTTAATAAGGTTAGTAAAAATCGCAGTAAAACAAATCGGAAAAATTTAGTAAAATTATATTGATTTTTACTAGAAAACGGTTACAATAAGGCTGAGATGTTATAAAGGAGGAGAAGAAAAATGACAACTTTAATTTTAGGCGGAGCAGGTTATATCGGCTCACACATGGTAAAGCGATTGCTCGAAAAAGGGGAAACGCCAGTTGTTGTTGATAATTTGGTAACTGGTCACCGAGCAGCGGTTGATCCCCAAGCTAAATTCTATGAAGGTGATTTAGCTGATCAAGATTTTATGCGGAATGTTTTTAAGGAGAATCCAGATATTGATGTTGTAATTCATTTTGGGGCATATTCACTGGTTCCGGAATCAATGAAAAAGCCATTGAAGTATTTTGATAACAACGTTGCCGGATTAATTAAACTTCTTGAAGTAATGAAGGAAGTTGGCGTTAATAAATTAGTATTTTCATCTTCAGCTGCAACTTATGGGATTCCAGATAAGATGCCGATTAAAGAAACTGATCCGCAAAATCCGATCAATCCATATGGTGAAAGCAAGTTAATGATGGAAAAGATTATGCATTGGGCTGATGAAGCCTATGGAATGAAGTTTGTTGCATTACGGTACTTTAATGTTGCTGGTGCTTGGCCAGACGGTTCGATTGGAGAAGACCACAACCCAGAAACTCATTTAATGCCGATTATTTTGCAAGTCGCTCAAGGGAAACGCGATAAATTGCAAATTTATGGTGATGACTATAATACACCGGATGGGACGAATATCCGGGATTACGTCCACCCAATTGACCTTGCCGATGCGCACATTTTAGCAGCTGATTATTTACGAAATGGTAATCCATCAGATGCATTCAACCTAGGATCATCGACGGGGTTCTCGAACCTTGAAATGTTAAAGGCTGCTCGTGAAGTGACTGGAAAAGAAATTCCAGCGGAAATTGCCGGCCGGCGCGGCGGTGATCCGGATACCTTAATTGCTGCTTCTGACAAAGCACGGCGGGTATTAGGATGGAATCCGCAATATGACGATGTTCACAAATTGATTGAAACGGCTTGGAAATGGCATTCAAGCCATCCGGAAGGATATGAAGATAAGTAAAAAAGACGAGGTTGCAACTTATGTCACAACCTCGTCTTTTTCTATCTTTTTTACTGTTTATTGCTGAACATTTTCACGATACTTCGAAGGTGATACTTGTGAGTATTTTTTAAATGCTTTTGAAAAGGTAAAAGGATCGTTATATCCAACCATTGATGAAATTGTTTGGATACTATAATCAGAAGAATAAAGTAATCGTTTAGCCTTTTCCATTCGAACCTTCATTAAGTATTCCTGCGGACTAATGTTTGTACACTTTGAAAAAATTTGATTTAGGTAGCCCCTTGAAATACTAAATTCAGTACAAATGTCAGAAATATTAATATTCTTTGAATAATTATTTTTAATAAAAAGCTCAATCGAACTATACAGTTCAGTAACTCGGTTAGGCCGGAACTTCTTTTTGCCCGGAAAGTCGTGTAGTAGATAGTAAAACATACTATACGTATGTGAGAGAACAAGCAACGAATTTAATGGAGTGTCATTTTCATGCAGTGCAGAATATAGCTCTTTAAGGCTCTTTTCAAAATTTGTTCCATCAACATTATGGATAAAATTCGTTGCTGAAAGCGATGAAAGACTAATAATTTGTTCGACGCTTGTTCCGGTAAATCCAATCCAAAAATATGACCATGGATCTTCCTCATCTGCTTGATAGAAACAAGGAACATTCTTAGGCAAAATAAACACATCGCCAGCTTTTAAATGAGCGACCTTATGATTTGAACTCGAAAAAATTCCTTTGCCAGAAATTACATAATGAAGGACATATTCCTGCCGGACATTATTTCCTTCAAAAATTTGATTTGCTTCCCGCTGCTCTTGTCCCCAAAATTTAACGTTACAGTCAAAATGAATTGGATGCCGTTCTTTATATTGGAATTCCATCAAAACACCCCTTCCGTAATTGCTCCATAGGTATTATATCAAAGATTTAAATGGACAAATGTAAAATGTCAAAATATAAGAAATTTTCATTTTTAATTCCACATTAATCGCAGAATAAAGGTGGTTTACATGTCAAATTGTATACAATAAATAATAATATTAAATGAGTTTATTGAACAATGTAAACGTTTCCCTCTGAATGCGATAATTTACATTGTAAAGAAAGCGTTACCAAGCATTTTCAATATTTAAGGAGGGAAAACTAATGGATACGACAAAGAAAAAGAGCAATTTAGGCTCTGAACTTTCATATTCAGTAGGTGCTTTTGGTAATGACCTGTTTTATGGTGTTATCGGAAGTATTATGATGTTTTTAACATCAAGTTTGTTTATCAGTGGAAGCAAGTCATTTAATGACCATATGATTGCCACTGTTACCACAATTTTAGTTGCGGTTCGTATTTTGGAATTATTCTTAGATCCGTTTGTCGGCAATATTATTGATAGAACTAATACTAAAATTGGACGTCACAAACCTTGGGTATTAATTGGTGGGATTGTTGCCGGATTCTGTGCAATGCTTGTTTATACTAATTTAGGTGGTTTATCAGACAGCAAACCAGCATTATACTTGGTATTATTTGGGGTTCTCTATGTTGCATTGAATGTTTTCTATTCATTCCGTGATAACGGGTTCTGGTCAATGTTGCCTTCACTTTCAGTTGATTCAACTGGTCGTGAAAAAGCTTCAACTTTTGCCCGGATCGGTTCTGCTTTAGGTGGTAACTTAAACGGAATTATCATGATGCCAATTGTATTGTTCTTCTCATATGGTTCAATGCATGCTCATGGTTCAGGTAATGAACATGGATGGTCAATGTATGCTTTGATTGCAACGTTGATCTGCTTTGTAACAATTGCTGTTTTAGTACTTGGAACAAAAGAACAAACAACTCAAATTACCGATACATCAAACCAAGAAAACACAAGTTTCTTAGGAATTTTCAAGGTAATTGCTCACAATGACCAATTATTATGGGTTATCGTTGTTTATGGATTATACTGCATCGGAATTAACTTATTAGGTAACTTACAACTTTACTACTTCACATACATTCTTGGACAACCAGCTAAATTCTCAATGCTTGCTGGGGTTAACTTAATTATTCAACTTTGCTTGATTTCAGTATTCCCGAAATTATCAAAGATGTTTAAGCGGAAGAATGTTTTCATTGCATCAATCATTGCAATGCTTTGCGGGGTTGGAATTCTTTCATTTGCAAATCACAGTGTATTCTTAACAATTGCTGGATGTGTAATCTTCACAGTTCCTCAACAATTAGTATTCTTAGTAATCTTAATGATTATCACAGATAGTGTTGAATATGGACAATTAAAGAACGGACACCGTGATGAAGCTTTGACATTATCAATTCGTCCATTGCTTGATAAATTAGGTGGTGCCATTGGTCAAGGTTGCGTTGGTGCAACAGCCATCATCTGTGGTATGACAAGTGGTGCAACTGCAAAGTCAATCACAACAGCTGATGTATTGAAGTTCAAGGCAATTATGCTTTGGATTCCTGCTGTATTAATTTTGATTGCATTGTTCTTTTTCATGAAGAAGATTACTTTAACAGAAGAAAAACACGCCGAAATTGTTGCAGAATTGGAAAGCCAAATTGCTTCACAAGAAGTTGCTCAAGCAGAAGCAAAGGTTGAAAAAGACGTTAAGGAAGATGTCTTCTTTGCTCCAGTAAGTGGTAAGATCGGATCATTAAGCGACATTAAGGATAAGGTCGTTAAGAACGGAATGCTTGGTAAAGGGGTTGCCATTACACCAAGTGATAACCATATCTTTGCTCCGTTTGACGGGGTAGTTCGGACGACATTCCCAACCAACCACGCAATTGGGCTTGTATCAGATACCGGAGTTTCAGCATTGATACACGTCGGAATTGATACTGTCAAATTACAAGGACAAGGATTCAACAGTAATGTAATTCAAGGTCAAAAGGTTCATAAGGGTGATTTGTTATTAACATTTGATGACGAATTAATCAAGAAGAACAATTTGAGTGACGTAGTTACTGTAACAATCTTAAATACTGCTGAACTTAAAGATTTCGAAGTCTTGAAGAAGGTTGGTTCACAAGTTAATACGGGTGACGACTTATTCAAGGATGAGATGTAAAAGCAATTTTTAAAGAAAGGCTGCGGCTTTTAGCCGTGGCCTTTTTTTGATTAAAATGAAATATGAAAAATATCCGATAATAACAGGATGCATATGTCAAAATGTAAACATTATATTTGGAACAAATTAAATTTATTGCTGATATTAGATGATTTATTTCACAATAGAATGTTATTATGTATACATATGATTTTTGCATGGAATGAATTAATTAGTTTATGTAACCGTTTTTATAGATGTGAAATAATAAAAATATAGAGAAAACGGTTTCTCTAAGATGATTTAAAAGGAGGCTATTTCGATGCCAAATTTAATTAGTTTTGATGAACAAAATAAAGTATTTCATCTTCACAATAACAAAATTTCATATATTTTTTCAGTTGTCGAAGGTGGATTATTAAACCATTTATATTACGGAAAAAGAATTAATGAATATCATGGCGAAATGAATTACCCTCGAATTGACCGGGGCTTTTCTGGAAACCTTCCTGGATCATTAGACCGGACATTTTCACCAGATACTTTAATGCAAGAATACAGTACAAGCGGAATTTGTGATTATCGCACGCCGGCGGTAATTGTTCGCCAAGAAAACGGATCACGGGCCTCACGGTTTGAATATCAGGGTTACCGGATCGAAGCCGGAAAGCCGAAATTAAAGGGTCTGCCAGCAACGTATGTTGAATCTGACGATGAAGCTGAAACCCTTTATGTTACTCTTAAAGATCAAGTTTCAGATGTTGAAGTGACATTATTATATACAATTTACCGTGATCGCACAGTGATTGCCCGGTCAGCTCAGGTAAAGAACAACGGGAATGCAGCCGTTTATCTTGATAAGGTAGCATCAATGCAAATTGATTTGCCAAATCAACCGTTGGATGTTGTTAGTTTTCCAGGTGCTCACGTTAATGAACGTGATATGGAACGGGCTCACTTAAATCGGGGCGTTCGGAAGTATGAAAGCCGTCGGGGAACAACAAGTCACCAAATGAATAACTTTGTTGCACTATGTTCACCGAATACGGATGAAATGAATGGCGAAGTTTATGGATTTGACTTAGTTTATTCCGGCAACTTCGCGATTGAAGTTGAACGCGACCAAATTCAACAAACCCGGGTAACATGCGGAATCAACGATTACAACTTTGCATGGAAATTAGCTTCAAACGAAGAATTCCAAACACCTGAAAGTTTAATTGTATACTCTGACGAAGGATTTAACGGAATGAGCCAAACATTCCATCACTTGATTCAAGAACGGGTTGTTCGTGGGAAGTATCGTAATCAAGAACGACCAATTGTAGTTAATAACTGGGAAGCAACCTTTATGGACTTTACCGAAGAAAAATTAACGCCGATTGTTGATGAAGCCCAAAAACTTGGCATTGAAATGTTTGTTCTTGATGATGGCTGGTTTGGTCATCGTGACGATGATAACTCATCATTGGGCGACTGGTACGTTGATCAGAAGAAGTTTCCAAAGGGCTTGAAGCACTTTGCAGATTATGTTCATAATAAAGGCCTTAAATTTGGCTTGTGGTTTGAACCTGAAATGATTTCAATCGATTCCGATTTGTACCGTGAACATCCAGACTACATGATGGCTGTTCCTGGACGGAAACCATCACCATCCCGGAATCAATACTTACTCGATTTGACCCGGAAAGATGTTCGGGACAACATTATCGGTCAGGTTGAAAAGATTTTACGGGAAAATGATGTTGATTATGTCAAGTGGGATATGAACCGGCACTTATCAGATATTTATTCAGTCAAATTACCGGCTGATCAAGAAGGTGAAGTATATCACCGCTATGTTTTAGGCTTGTACGAAATGGTTGATCAAATCACAAGCGACTTCCCTGAAATCCTCTTTGAAGGTTGTTCAGGTGGTGGTGGCCGCTTTGATACCGGCTGGGCATATTACATGCCGCAATCATGGACAAGTGACAATACGGATGCAGTTGCGCGCCAACGAATCCAATATGCAACGTCATATGTCTATCCAACATCAACAATGACGGCTCACGTTTCAGTTTCACCAAACCAACAAACCGGGCGGCAAACATCATTTGAAACCCGTGGAAATTGCGCAATGAGTGGGGTCTTTGGATATGAATTAGACTTGACTCAAATGAGTGATGACGAAAAAGCAATGGTGACAAAACAAGTTGCTGAATATAAAGAAATTCGTCATCTTGTTCAATTTGGTGATTTTTACCGTTTGAAGAGTCCATATACATCAAATGAATGTGCATGGATGTTTGTTTCACCAGACAAGAAAGATGTTTTAGTAAAACAATTCCAAACAATGGCAGATGCTCAAGCATTGTCAACGATTACTAAGTTAGTTGGACTTGATCCGCAAAAGCATTATCAAAACGTTGAAACGAAAGAAATCTTTGGTGGCGATGAATTGATGAATGCGGGATTCTTTGATCCGCTTTACCATCACGACTATGCAAGCAGCAGTTATCATTTTAAGGCAATCGATTAAGATTGAGATAATTGATTAAGAAAGAATGGAGAATATAAATGTCAGTAAAGAATAAAGCAATGTTGATTACCTATCCTGATAGTTTAGGAAAAAACATCAAAGAATTAACCGAAGTCTTGGAACAAGACTTTGGAGATGCAATTGGTGGGGTTCACTTATTACCTTTCTTCCCTTCAACGGGTGATCGGGGCTTTGCACCGGTTGATTACAAAGATGTTGATCCGCAATTCGGAACATGGGAAGACGTTGAAAAGTTAGGCGAAAAGTATTATTTAATGTTTGACTTTATGATCAATCATATTTCGCGGCAATCGGAATACTATAAAGATTTCAAGAAGAATAAAGATGCCAGTAAGTGGGCAGATTTGTTCTTAAGCTGGGATAAGTTCTGGCCAGAAGGACACCCAACTCAAGAAGATATTGATTTGATCTATAAACGGAAAGATCGGGCGCCATACCAAGAAATCCATTTTGATGATGGGACAACGGAAAAACTCTGGAATACCTTCGGCGAAGAGCAAATTGATATGGACGTTCGGACACAGGTAACAAAAGATTTCATTAAATCAACCCTTGAAAGCTTAATTGATCACGGTGCTGACATTATTCGACTCGATGCGTTTGCATACGCGGTTAAGAAACTTGGAACGAATGACTTCTTTGTTGAACCTGAAATTTGGGACTTGTTAAACGAAGTTGATGAGGTTGTTAAGGCTAAGAAGGCGGAAATCTTACCTGAAATTCATGAACATTACAGTATGCCATTTAAGATTTCAGATCATGGATACTTTGTTTATGACTTTGCCTTACCAATGGTTACCCTCTATTCAATTTATAGCGGGAAGACCGATCAGCTTGCTAAATGGTTAACAATGAGTCCAATGAAGCAATTTACAACCCTTGATACCCATGATGGGATTGGGGTGGTTGATGCACGGGATATTTTAACGCAAGACCAAATTGACTTTACAACCAATGAATTATACAAAATTGGGGCAAATGTAAAGAAGAAATATTCAAGTGCAGAATATCATAACCTTGATATTTATCAGATCAACACGACTTTCTATTCAGCTCTTGGTGATAATGATCAACGGTACTTCATGTCACGGCTGATTCAAGTCTTCGCACCGGGAATTCCGCAAGTATACTATGTTGGGTTACTTGCTGGAAAGAACGATATCAAATTGCTTGAAGAAACAAAAGAAGGACGGAATATTAATCGGCACTACTATACAAAAGAAGAGGTTGCTGAAGAAGTTAAACGCCCGGTTGTTGCTTCATTATTAAAACTGTTATCGTTCCGGAATAACGAAGCTGCATTTGACTTAGACGGTTCAATCGACGTTGAAACTCCAGATGAACATTCAATTATCATTTCACGTTTAAGTGCAGATGGTAGTCGAAAAGCTGTTATGGAAGCTAACTTGAAAGACTTGACATATTCAGTGAAGGTTAATGGACAAGAAGTTAAATTTTAGTTGAATAGTCTTTTAGATTTAAAGGAAGCGAGCAATTGCTTCCTTTTGTGATAAGAAGAAATGACAATTAAAAAACGTAGAGTTATCATGGCATTTTTCGGGGTAATTATTACGGGATTTTGTGTAGGTGGCTTGCAGAAAGCCAATCTTGGAACTGACCCATTTACGAGCTTTGTAACGGGAATTGCCAACTTATTTAAATCACGATACAGCGTATTTTATGTTGTGATTACAGGGATTTTATTATTAGGGATTTTTTTGATCGATAAACATTATATTGGAATTGCAACGGTTATCAATCTTTTGTTAACCGGTGGTGCAGCGGATATGATGCATCATCTTCTTGATAGTTTAATTCCATTTCTCGGGTTATTTGCCCGTTTTGGGATCATGGCGGTTTCATTGGTATTTACCTGTTTTTCTGCGGCTTTATATTTTTCGGCAGATCTAGGGGTATCAGCGTATGATGCGTGGGCGTTGATTGCGTCTGATCGCCAACAGGTGGTTCCGTTTAAGTTTTGCCGGATAATTACCGACTCTTTCTGTGTACTGATTGGCTTTATTTTTGGTGCAACGGTTGGAGTTGGAACGGTATTGACTGCTTTTTGCATGGGACCTTTGACAAACTTTTTCCGTGAAAAAATTACTAATCCAATGCTAGAAGAATAAAAAAAGTGCTGGCTCACTGAACACGAGCCAGCACTTTTTGTGTTTTATAGACTACTATTACGAATAACGAGATCAGTTTTAATAATTGTTTTTTCTGCAGGACGAGGTTTGGCTGCCGAAATTATAGTTTGAATTTTATTGACCGCTTCAATTCCCATTTCTTCGGTATAAACCTTAATGCTGCTTAATGCCGGATACGTGTATTTCGCAATCGAAGTATCGTTAAATGAAATGATACTTACACGTTTAGGAATGTTAATGTTGGCCTCTTGGAAAGCCTTAACTGCCCCAATCGCAATCGCATCGCTTGCAGCAAAAAATGCTTGGGGAAGTTTTTCACCAAGTTGTGAAATTGCTTTTTGAGCCATTTGATAACCAGAATCGGCACTGAATTTACCAATAAAAATGTAGTCAGAATTGTATAGCTTACGGTCCCGCATATAGTTCTCAAAAATGTGAAAACGGTCATCACTCATCTCCTGGCCATCTTTTGTTGATCCTTTTCCAATCAAAAGACCAATTTTTTTCTGATTACATTCAATAAAGTGATTGATGACATTAATTACTGAGTTTTGAAAATCGGGTAAGACGCAAGTGTGGTTATACAATAAGGTATCTTGATCAATAAAAACAATGTTAGAACTAATCTTTTCGAAATTTTTAATTTCAGCGGCGCTGTATTTCCCAATTGCAATGATGCCGTCAACTCTTTGAATTTTATCAAGACTATCATTATAAAAAACGCGGATAAATGAATATCCAAGTTCGGTACACTGTTTTTCAACCCCATTCCGAATTGAAAAATAATAGAGGTCATTGAGTTCTTCTTCTTGGGTACACCATTGAACAATGGCAATTTTAATTGCTTTGTTTTTACTATTTTTTTTACGATTATTACGATATTCGAGTTTTTCAGCCGTTAGTAAAATCTTTTTACGTGTTTTTTCGCTAACCGATAGGGTTTCATCGTAATTTAAAACGCGTGAAACCGTAGCGGGTGATACGCCGGCTAAATTAGCAATGTCTTTAATAGTAGCCATAGATAACTCCTTCTTGTGTTTCTAGCTAAATTATATCATAAAAATATTTAGTAAAAACATATGGAAATATTTACTAAATTAAGTATAATAAAAATGAAAGATTACTAAGGGAAGGAGTGATTTAATGAACTCGCAGGAATTAAAAATGAATTTTAAAGAAGTTTATCAAGCTGATCCAGACGTACTATATTTTTCACCCGGAAGAGTAAACTTGCTGGGAGAACACACAGACTATAATGGTGGTTATGTTTTTCCATGTGCAATCTCTTTAGGAACATGGGGTGCGATTCGTAAAAGAGATGATCGGCAGCTGAAGTTCTTTTCGGGTAATTTCAAAAAAGAAGGAATTATTACAGGTGATTTAGACCATCTAGAGTACAACCCAGAAGCAAAATGGACGAATTATGCGAAGGGAATTATCCACTATTTCGAGCAAAATGGATACAAAATTGATGCTGGAATGGATATTTATATTTGGGGTAATCTTCCGCAGGGGGGCTCAGGGTTATCATCATCGGCTTCAATTGAAATGCTTTTTTGTGGAATGATTGAAGAATTATTTGATTATAAATTAGATGATCTTAAAGCAATTAAGATGGGGGTCGATACCGAAAACAAATATTTAGGACTTAATTCTGGGATTTTAGATCAATTTATCATTCGAAAAGGGAAAAAAGATCACGCAATTTTACTAAATACTGCTGATTTAAATTATGAGTACGTTCCAGTTGATTTAGGTGATAATGCACTTGTTATTATGAATACCAACAAGCCAAGGGCATTGGTTGATTCGAAATACAACGAGCGGGTGAAGGAGTGTAATGAAGCACTGACAGTTTTCCAAAAAGATATGAAAATTGATTCACTAAGTGAGGTAACCGAAGCAGACTTGATTAAACACATGAGTGAACTTGATAGTCGGCACCTCCAGCGTGTTCGTCATATTGTATTTGAAAATCAATGTTGTCTATTGGGAAAGGAAGCATTGGATAATGATAACCTTCAAGAGTTCGGAAGAATTCAAAATGCTTCCCATGTCTCACTTCAATACGATTATGAGGTAAGCGGGATAGAATTAGATACGCTTGTCCATGCAGCATGGAAACAGCCGGGCGTTTTAGGAGCTCGCATGTGCGGTGCAGGATTTGGCGGCAGCGGAATTGCGCTCGTTGCTAAGGACAAGGTAAACGAATTTGAAAAAAACGTTGGTAAAATTTATGAGGAAAAGATCGGATATGCACCCCGATTCTATACAGTCGAAATTGTCGATGGTGCTCACCGTTTAAGAGAAGAGGATTAAAAGAAATGAAAAAGGTAATGACACTTGTTGATTCATTTGTAAATGGAGTAATCGAAGAGAGCGACTATGAAAGCCTTGACCGAAATTATTTGAAGAACCGGGTTTTAAACCTTGTCGGGGAAGAAAATATTCCATCCGCTCCAGAAACGGATGATCTGATCGAATTGAAAAACCAACTAGTTCAGGTTGCCGTTCAAAACCAAAAGATTGGCGACACTGCCAATGAGCAGGATAATCTTGGAGCAGAATTAATGGACTTTATTACACCGGCTCCAAGCATCGTAAATCGGCGTTTCTGGGATGAATATCAAATTTCACCGCAAAAGGCAATCGCTGCATTTTATGATTTAAGTAAACGAAATGATTATATTAAAACGAAGGCAATTGCAAAAAATATTTACTTCAAACACCCAAGTGAATATGGCGATATTGAAATTACCATTAACCTTTCCAAGCCTGAAAAAGATCCAAAGCAAATTGCGCTTGCAAAGAAAATGAAGGCTTCCGGTTATCCAAAATGCAACCTTTGCATGGAAAATGAAGGCTATCAAGGACGAATCAATTATCCGGCCCGGACTAACCACCGCATCATCCGGCTTGATATTGATGGCCATCAATGGGGATTCCAGTATTCACCGTATGCTTACTTCAATGAACATTGCATCTTTTTAGATTCTGTTCATGAAGAAATGGTAATTGATAAAAAAACATTCAAGCAATTATTGACGATCGTTCAAAAGTTTCCGGGTTATTTTGCGGGCAGCAATGCTGACCTTCCAATTGTTGGCGGTTCGATTTTATCGCACGAACATTACCAAGGCGGGCGGCACACGTTTGCAATGGAAACGGCCCCGATTGAAACGCCAATCAAATTTGCAGGCTTTGAAAATGTTGAAGCTGGAATCGTTAAGTGGCCAATGTCAGTAATTCGATTAACAAGTTCAAACATGAATCAGATTTGTGACTTAGCAGATAAAATTTTGCAAAAGTGGAATCATTACACCGATAAATCAGTATCCGTTGTTGCTCAATCAAACGGCGAATGGCACCATACGATTACCCCAATTGCGCGGATGCGGAACGGAAAGTATGAACTTGATCTTGTTTTACGTGATAACCAAACATCCGCTCAGTATCCAGATGGAATTTTCCATCCGCATAAAGACGTCCAACATATCAAAAAGGAAAATATCGGTCTGATCGAGGTTATGGGATTAGCAATCCTACCGCCACGCTTGAAGGCCGAAATGCAAGAAGTTGAAAAGTATTTGCTTGGTAAGGATAATCAAATTGCAGATTATCACCGTGAATGGGCAGATAAAATCAAAAAGGAATCACCGAGTTTGAATGAACAAAACGTTCATGCAATTGTTCAAGATGAAATTGGAAAGGCCTTTGTTCGGGTTCTTGAAGATGCGGGAGTCTTCAAGCGGGATGACCAAGGACATCAAGCATTTATGAAGTTTATTGACGCAGTTAATCAGGAATAAAATCAAAAAAGCCATTTCAACGATAATTCGCTGAAATGGCTTTTTATTATTCAATCAATTTTTATTAGAACTTGATGACTTTCCGGCCCTTAATTTCACCGTTCTTCATCTTATCGATCATTTCATTAACTTCGTCTAATTTGCATACAGATACGATTGGTTTAATTGCGCCATCAGCAGCCAAATCAAAGGCTTCTTTTAAATCTTGACGGGTTCCAACCAATGAGCCGGCAACTTGAATACCATCAAGCACCGTCTTCACAATTGATAATCCCATTTTGCCTTTTGGTAAACCGACTGCAACGACCTTTCCGCCAGCGCGTAAACTATCAACGGCCTGATCAAATGCGATTTGCGAAACGGCCGTAACGATTGCGGCATGGGCACCACCGAATTGATCGTGCGCAAATTTTCCGGAGTCGGCATTCTTTGAATTAAAGGTTAAGTCAGCTCCGACTTCTTTTGCGTATTCCAATTTGTCGTCATTAATGTCAACGGCTAATACATGAGCCTTAAAGACATTTTGGGCCCATTGAATTGCTAAGTTTCCTAAACCACCGCAACTATAGATGGCAACCCATTGTCCAGGACGGATTCCGGAAGTCTTTAATGCTTTGTAAGTTGTTACTCCCGCACAAGTAATTGAGCTTGCTTGGATTGGGTCTAACTTTTCAGGAACTTTAACGGCAAAGTCGCCTCGAATGATGCATTTTTCAGCCATTGCGCCGTCCATGTTATAACCTGCGTTTTGAACCGAACGGCAAAGGGTTTCTCCTCCTGTTACACAGTATTCACAACGCCCACAAGCGCCGGCTAACCAAGCGATTGAAACGCGGTCACCGATTTCAAGTCCAGTAACTTCTTTTCCAATTTGTTCAACGCGGCCGATTTCTTCGTGACCGATAATTCTTCCGGGTTGCGGTCCAAAGTCACCCGCTGCAACGTGCAAGTCTGTGTGGCATAAAACGCAATACTCCATTTTTACTAAAATTTCGTTGTCCTTAATTGGGCGTAACTTAACATCCTTAATATCAACATAGCCATCTGAATTTGGCCGAACAACAGCTGCTTTCATCAAAATTCCTCCCCATAATAGATTCGAAGATTTGAAAGGTTACCTTTCTATGTTTATAGAAGCGCATTGATTGGTCATAAATAATTAATTAAATTAATTTATGTAATTTATTTTTAAACTTGAAAATCAAAAGATGGAAGGAGCATGATTGGGGCTTAACAAAAATTTTAAAAACTTTTTTCAAAATTTAATTCCGAATTTTATCAATTAATTTGGATTTTGTTATTCTTCGGAAAAGCAGAAATAAACTTAATCAGTTTGTTAAATTGGTATGATCATTCGCGATTAATGGAATGATAATCGCATTCAATAATGAAAATGTTAACATCAATGGTCTAACCCATTTTTAATCATGAGGGATGAATCATATAATAATTTAGGACTTAATTAATTTAAGGGTTTACACGTAAATATGATTGGTCTATACTAATTCAACGTAGTAAGCGCTTTCAAAATCGTTAAAATAACTGATAATTAACCATTTCGTGATTTGTAATGATTTATTATTCAAGGGTAAAGATTTTTGAAGGTCGGTTGCACCTTAGACCTTAGAAATCAAAATTTTGAGAATCGATGAGTTAATCAAATTAATTATATTAATCGGATTTTACGTTGTTGGAAGTTTTAGCGATTGAATACAGTAAGGAGTGATTAGGATGGCTACAGGAAAGCCAGGGTTTAAAGACCGCCTGTTAAAGGTCGTTGGTAAAATTTCATCATCCCGGCACATGGTTGCTTTACGTGATGGAATCGCACAGGCTGTTCCATTGATCATTATTGGATCAGTCTTCATGATTATCGGACAATTCCCGATTCAAGCTTATTTGAAGTTTATGGCCCATACATTTGGCCCGCATTGGAACATTGTAATCCAACAAATTACGTTTGCTTCATTTGATTTGATGGGATTAGTTGCGGTTATCGGGATTTCATATAACTTAGCTAAAAGTTACAAGGACATTGATCCGTTGCCAGCAAGTTTAGTTGCAATGTGTGGTTTCTTCTTAACGATTCCATTTACAATGCACAAGGATGGCATGTTCTGGATTCCGTTGGCTCAATTAGGTTCAACTGGTTTATTTATTGCAATTATTATCGGATTATTCTTAACTGACTTTTACGTTTGGATGATTCACAAACACATCACGATCAAGATGCCTGCCAGTGTTCCCCCAGCTGTAAGTAACTCATTTGCAGCCTTATTCCCAGGCTTCTTCTGCTTGTTGCTTGTTTGGATCGTTCGGTTAGCAATTTCATTTACTCCGATCGAAACCATTCCAAACTTGATGCAATTTATTTTCAAGCCGATTTCAGCCGTTGGAACAAGTCTTCCAGGTGCTTTAATTTGTGAATTCTTAATTTCATTCTTATGGTTATTTGGGGTTCACGGAGCCAACGTTGTTTCTGGAATTATGATGGCCTTCTGGTTACAAGCTATGCAACAAAATGCCACTGCTTTCGCTGCTCACAAGGCATTACCGCACATTGTTACCCAACAATTCTTTGATAACTTTGTTCACATCGGCGGTGCCGGTGCCACATTAGGATTGGCAATCATGATGATCATGTTTGCGAAGAGTGATGAATACAAGACTTTGGCCAAATTGGAAATCGCTCCCGCATTCTTTAACATTAACGAACCGTTGATTTTCGGGTTCCCAATCGTTATGAACATCTACATTGCATTACCGTTTATCATTGCACCGTTAGCAAACGTTTTGATCACTTACGGGGCAATGGCAACTGGACTATGTGCCAAGACAATTGGGGTCATGGTTCCATGGACAACTCCAGTTGTGATCTCAGGTTACTTAGCAACCGGTCACATTTCAGGAGCAATTACTCAAATTGTCTGCTTGGCAGTCGATGCTTTGATCTACGTTGGCTTCTTCAAGAAAGCTGATAAAAAGAAGATTCAAGAAGGATTGGCAATGGAAAATAAATAGCGATTCGTTTATAAAAATCAAGGTTTGCATTCCTTGATTTTTATGTTAAATTAAAAATGTAAGCGTTGTCACAAAAATGCAATCATTTAGTAATAATTTTAACATTATTTAATTGACGTTTACATGAGTATGTTTTAAGGGGATGAAGCAAATGTCTTCAAAGGGAAGTATGAAAGACAAAGTAATGAAAGTGATTGGTAAAATCTCCAATTCACGCCATATGATCGCGTTGCGGGATGGGATTGCGCAAGCTGTTCCATTGATCGTAATCGGGTCAGTCTTCATGATTATTGGACAATTTCCAATTCAAGGATATTTAAAGTTTATGGCACACACGTTCGGACCACATTGGAATGTTGTGATTCAGCAAATCACATATGCTTCATTTGACTTGATGGGATTGATTGCGGTAATCGGAATTTCGTATAACTTGACTAAGAGTTATGGGGACGTCGCACCGCTTCCAGCCGCATTGGTTGCAATGTGCGGGTTCTTCCTGACGATTCCATTTTCAATGCATAAAGATGGGACATTCTGGATTCCATTGGCTCAATTAGGTTCAACGGGCTTATTCATTGCCATTATCATTGGCCTTTTCTTAACGGACTTTTACGTATGGATGGTTCACAAGAAGATTACGATCAAGATGCCTGCTAGTGTACCACCGGCTGTAAGTGATTCATTTACAGCTTTGTTCCCAGGTTTCTTTTGCTTATTGCTTGTTTGGGTGATTCGGCTAGGAATTTCATTTACCCCAATTGAAACCATTCCAAACTTGATGCAATACATTTTCAAACCGTTGTCAATTGTTGGAACAAGTTTACCTGGAGCATTGATTTGTGAATTCTTAGTTTCATTCTTATGGTTATTTGGGATTCACGGTGCCAACGTTGTTTCAGGTGTTATGACAGCAATTTGGTTAGCAGCCATGCAACAAAATGCGGTTGCCTTTGCTGCTCATAAAGCCTTACCAAACATTGTTACCCAACAATTCTTTGATAACTTCGTTCACATTGGTGGTTCAGGGGCCACATTAGGTCTTGCAATCATGATGATCATGTTTGCCAAGAGTGATGAATACAAGACATTGGCTAAACTGGAAATTGCCCCGGCATTTTTCAACATTAACGAACCATTGATTTTTGGGTTCCCAGTAGTTATGAACCCATTTATTGCAATTCCGTTTATTGTTGCTCCATTGTTAAATGTTTTGATCACGTACTTTGCAATGGCAACCGGAATTGTCGCTAAAACAATTGGGATCATGGTTCCGTGGACAACGCCGGCAATTATTTCAGGCTACTTAGCAACTGGTCATATTTCAGGAGCCGTATTACAGGCGGTCTTGATCGCAGTTGATTCATTAGTATACGTCTTCTTCTTTAAGAAAGCTGATAAGCGTAAAGTTCAAGCCCAAATGGAAAACGCCAAGAAGGCGGAAACTCAAGCTTAATTTATATTTAAATAATTCGATAATTCTTTTCAAGTTATAGCTAAAGTGCTATACTTTAGGAGTAAAGAAAACGCTATCAAAATCAGAATATTAGAATTTATGAGGTGGATAAAATGGCTAAATACACAATTATGTTAAACTGCTCAGCAGGAATGAGTACAAGTTTGTTGGTAACCAAGATGCAAGCTGCAGCAAAAGAAAAGGGCATTGATGCTGATATCTTTGCAACGGCTGCAAGTGACGCCCGTGCGCAATTGGATTCAAAGACAATTGACTGTGTTTTGCTTGGACCGCAAGTTAGTTACATGCAAGATGATTTCAAGAGTATGCTTGAAGGCCGCAAGAACAGCTTAGGCAACGATATTCCATTGGCCGTTATCGACATGCAAGCATATGGCATGATGGACGGTGAAAAGGTCTTAAACCAAGCAATCAGCTTGATCGAAGGCTAATCTGATACTAGGAGAGGATAATTAATGGCTGAAGAACAACCAAACTTAGAAGCAACAATGGGCTTGATCATGAACGGCGGGAACGCTAAAGGATTTGCCTTTGAAGCAATTCGGGCTGCCAAAAAGGGTGATTTTGAAGAAGCTCATAAAAAATTAGATGCAGCGGATCAAGCTTTGAATGAAGCTCACAATTCGCAAACGGACATGTTGACCAAAGAAGCTCAGGGCGATCACCAACCGGTAACATTATTAACGGTGCATGCCCAAGATCATTTGATGAACGCCATTACGTTCCGGGATCTTGCCGGTGAAATGGTTGATATGTATGAACGAATTGCAAAATTAGAAAAATAAATTACAAAAAGGTGCAGGGAAACGAGTAACTGCACTTTTTTCATTAGAAAGGATGAATTTTCACATGAAACGCGAACTGGGAATTTCAGTTTATCCCGATCACAGTGATCCGGAAAAGGATAAGGCATATATCAAAAAAGCAGCCGATTTAGGATTTACGCGGTTATTCATGAGTATGCTTGAAGTTCAAGACGGCAAAGAAGCAACGGCGGCTAATTTTAAAAACATTATTAGCTTTGCACGTGATCACGGCTTTGAAGTCATTTTGGACATTAATCCGGGAATTTTTAAGCAACTTGGAATTTCATACGATGATTTAAAGTTTTTTGCCGATCTTGGGGCCAGCGGAATCCGGCTTGATGAAGGCTTCGACGGCTTGAAGGAATCATTGATTTCATATAATCCGTATGGGTTAAACATTGAATTGAACATGAGCAATAACGTTGCTTACTTGGACAACATTTTATCGTATGAAGCAAACGTCCCGTACATTTACGGGTGCCATAACTTTTATCCGCAGGAAGGCAGTGGCTTGCCGTATGACTTCTTCGTCAAGTGCAGTCAACGGTTCAAAAAACACGGAATCAAGACATCGGCATTTATTACAAGTCAGGATGCTTTGACTCAAGGCGGTCCGTGGAACGTAAACGATGGGCTGCCGACCCTTGAAATGCACCGGCATTTGCCAATTGTCGTTCAAGCTAAGCACTTATTTGCAACGGGACTGATCGATACGGTCATTATTGGGAACTGCTATGCTTCGGATGAAGAACTGGAAAGTTTAGCAGCGCTTGATCGTTACTGCATCACTTTAGATGTTGATTATGTTCCGGAAGTCAATCCGATTGAAAGGACGATTTTGGAAGATAACCTTCATTTCCGCCGGGGCGACATTACCGCAATGACGATTCGGTCAACGCAGGTTCGGGTCAAGTATGCTGACCAACCAAACCCGCCGCATGATAATGAACACGAATTTAAGCGCGGCGATATTGTTGTTGGCAATGATGAGTTTGGCCGGTATAAGAATGAATTACAGATCGTTCTGGAACCGCATCAAGATTCACGGAAAAATTTGGTTGGCCGAATTCCTGAAAATGAAATTTTTATGCTCGATTACATCAAGCCATGGAGCAAATTTAAATTCGAAAATCATAATTAAAAATCAACAATAATTTATCTGAAAAAAGAGATCAAATATCAGTAAGGATGCGGATTAGAACCGTATTCTTATTTTTTATTGACCAATTAAGACCGATTAAAAATCGTTATCCAGAATCACCAATAAATATTTCAAATATTTTGTCATATCTTTTAGAATAGGAAATGGATGCTATAGGAAAAGGAATGGATTAGTTATGGGCAAATTAAGTGTAACGGAAATTTTGCATAAGCCGTTTACAAGCCGTAACCTGTTATACGTTTTTAAAGGAATTTTGGTCGGCTTGGTAACTGGAGTGGTTGTAAGTATTTTCCGGTTGATTATTGATAAGACGATGAAGGGATTATATTTCATTTATCCCTATATGGTAGCCCATCCAAAGACAATTATCCTATACGTAATTGCGACGATTATTTTATGTATCGTGCTTGGATTTATTATCCGGCCGCAGTTGTTTTACGTTAAAGGATCAGGTGTTCCGCAAATTGAAGCGGTAATGGATGGCCAACTTGAAATGCATTGGTGGGCCGCACTGTGGCGGAAGTTTGTTGGCGGATTACTGGCAATTTGTCCAGGACTGTTTCTTGGGCGGGAAGGCCCATGTATTCAAATGGGAGCCTGCATTGGTCAAGGGTTTTCAGAAGAAGTATTCCATGGTGATAAACAAGACCGGAATATCATGTTGGCATGCGGAATTGCAGCCGGATTATCAGCTGCTTTCAGTGCCCCATTAGCGGGCGCGCTTTTCTTGGTTGAAGAAATCACCTTGGGGTTTGCCTCAGCAACGGTTTGGTTGGCTGCGTTGGCGGCTGCAGTTGCTTCAGACTTAGTGACCCTCTTATTCTTCGGGTTAACACCAAGTTTACACTTTATCTATGATTACAGTGTTCCGGTTAAGGATTACTGGCAATTGATTATTTTAGGAATTATTTTGGGGTTATTTGGAAACCTGTACCAACGGGTAATCTTAAGTCTGCCAAAGTGGTACGGCAAATTGACCATTATTCCAAAAGCATGGCACAGTATTGTTCCATTGCTGTTAGTAATTCCGATTGGGCTGTATTACGTTAAGATCTTAGGTGGAAGTCACGATTTCATCTTAGACTTAACCAGTCCGCATTTTATTAATTATTTAAGTGACCACTTACCAGCAATTGGTTTTGTTGCTTTGTTGTTGCTTATTCGGTTTGTCTTTTCGATGATTTCGTACGGGGCATCAACGCCGGGTGGAATTTTCATGCCGATTTTAGTTTTGGGAGCAACGAGCGGCGCCCTTTATGCAAGTATCATGATCCATGCCGGACTGTTGGCAAAGGGTTACTTCTTGAACATCGTAATTTATGCGATGGCTGCCTACTTTGGGGCGATTGAAAAAGCACCGTTTACGGCCGTTGTTTTGATTTCAGAAATGGTCGGCAGCATTAAACACATGATGCCGTTGTTGGTCGTAACGTTGATCGCGTACGTTATCAATGATTGGCTTGGCGGCCGTCCAATTTACGCTGCATTGAAGGATGAAATGATGAGTTCATTGGATAATCCGCGGAAGAGTGCGGAATTAACGGGATTAAGAAGTTAGGAAGCAATTTAATTGTGAAAGTTGTGCTTATTGAATTCCAAGAAAAAGTTATGGTTTCGTAGCAGAACGTTCACAGATAATTCATAGGTCGTCATTAGTATTATAGACATAGTAATTCATAAATATATTCCACTGATTTCTATCCCTCTTGAAATGGTGGAAGATGAAATTACAATCCTAAAATAATATCCTAAATATACTTCCTTTTCACAAGGCCTGGTAGTTGGCGTCATTGGAGCGCTGGCTGACAGGTCTTGTTTTTTTAGAACATTTTGGGCGATAATAGGAAAAGTGATTTAAAAAGCAAAGAGGTAATATCATGGAACAGAAACACGGCAAAGGAAGTTTCTGGGGACTTGTTCCGTTGCTTACTTTCTTGGTGCTGTATATTATTACAGGCGTTTCAACTCAAAATTTTAACAGTATGCCATTGATGATCGGGATTTTGATCGCATCGGCTGTGGCATTGATGATGCATCGAAAGGGTGAAATCGACCAGACAACGTTTGCGGAACGTGTGACAAAGTATTGCGTCGGCGGCGGAGATGATGGCTTGATTTTAATGGTGATCGTCTTTTTGCTTGCTGGTGGATTCTATGGCGTGTCGAAGGGAATGCACGCAGTTGATGCAGTAACCAACCTGGGATTGGATATTTTACCAGTCAAGTTAATATTACCCGGGTTATTTGTGATCGGTTGTATTATCAGTTTCGCAATGGGAACCTCAATGGGGACCGTGGCGGCATTAATGCCGATCGGAGTTTCCTTAGCGTTGAAAATTCACGGCAACATGGCATTATTTTGCGGAACGGTCGTTGGAAGTGCGATGTTTGGCGATAATTTGTCGATGATCTCGGCCTCGGTAATTGCGGCAACGCGGACCCAGGATGTCAGTATGATGAAGAAGTTTAAAACGAACATCGCGATGCTTTTGCCAGCAATCATTGTTAACTTGGCTTTATTAGCGATGCAACCGGTCGGCCAGGGCGTTCATTTAAGCGGAAATCACCCGTATGACTTGTTGAATCTTTTGCCGTATATCTTGGTTATTATTCTCTCATTTACGGGGATGCACGTTATTTTGGTATTGACCTTGGGCATTTTGACTGGGGTTGTAATTGGCGTCTTCCATGGCGATTTTTCACTTGTAAAATCAATGACGGTTATTCACAACGGAATGATGAGCATGGAAGACATGGCATTGATTGCGATTTTGGTTGGCGGCTTAGTCGCCTTAATGGATTATCTGGGCGGAATCGACTGGATCATCAATGCACTAACCCGCAAAATTAAGTCCGCAAAGGGCGGTGAATTTGCGATTGCTGGACTAGTGAGTTTGTTAGACATTATTACAACCAATAACACCGTTTCAATCATTACGGCGGGCCCCCTTGCCAAAGACATCGGTGATCAGTTTGGAATTTCAGCTCCACGGATCGCAAGCGACTTGGTTACCTTTTCATGTGCCTTTAACGGATTGATTCCGTATGGCGGACAGTTATTGGTCGCTGCGGGGTTAGCGAAGATTTCACCAATGCAGATCGTGCCGTATAGTTGGTACTGCTTGCTAATGCTGATATCAAGTATCGGATTTATTTTGTTGAGTCGGGATAGGAAATAGGTTAAAGGAGAGAAGATATTTTGAAAAAGTTAAAAGAAACCGATGTACCTGTATATCTCATGTTTATATTTTTTAGTATCCTTTTCGTGTTACCAATATGTCATTTGCGAATGAGCGATGATTTAGCTTTTCATATTAATCGGATTCAAGAGCTAAGTCAATGTTTAAGAAGAGGAAGTCTGCCTCAAATATATACATATACTTTTGGAAAATTCGGATATCCAATTGGAATTTTTTATCCTCAATTAACAATAATTCCTTTTGCCATTTTCTCAATGATTCTTCACAGTACAGTAAAAGGAATTTACGTTGGAATAATCTTTTTTACATTTTTAACGCTTACATTTACGTATATTGCTTCTAAGAAATTATGGCAAAAGTCAACCGCAATTTGGATTAGCATTATATACACTTTTAGTTGTTATCGATTTATTGATATGACTACAAGGTTTGCCCTTGGTGAAGCATTAGGAATGACCTTTTTACCACTGGCTTTTTACGGCTTATATGCAGTCATGAAGGGGCGTTATAAGGACTGGCCGTATCTTGCTTTTGGGCTTGCAGCGATAATGTTATCGCATATTCTGTCTACACTTATTGTGGTTATATTTCTAACAATAGTTTTTATCGGACTGTTCTTCTTTATAAGAAAGGATATTAAAGAAAGATTTATTGCATTAATTAAAGCGGTTCTGACGTTTATAGTGGCTACACTAACTTTCACTGTTCCGTTTTTAATTCAGAATAGCTATCAAAAGATAGTAACCCCTGGTGCGCCTGGTATTCCAGAAGTTTATTCGGCAAAAAGAGAATTGTATAATACGATATTTAGCAGTTGTGGAAATGAATTAGCTAAGTCACCAGTGACGGGACTGATTGGTGGATATACAATTGGGTTAACTGAATTTTTAGTTATTGTTATTGGAATTATTATGTTTAAAAAATTAGACAATGTTAATAAGTCACTATTGGTCTTAGGAGCGTTAACATATTTTTTACAATACATACCACAATTTTGGAAGTTAGTATGGAAAACACCATTGAAGAATATTCAGTTTCCTTGGAGAACTTTGATGGTAACCAGTTTCTTTTTAGCAGTTGTTGGCGGAAATTTAATTTCAATTTTAATGACGAAGAAAAATCAGCATATTATTGGCATAATTTCTCTAGCAGTGATTTTAATTCCTTGGAGGATGGGCGTTTATTCATATGAAAAAATTGCTCCTCGAATTACAGACATTAGTAAAATATCTCCAAGTTGGGGAATATCGCAATATACTCCTAGCAGTGCACAAAATTCCTTGGAAAATGTTGCTAATCACGTAGCATTTGTAAATCAAAAGCCAGTCAAGTTAAATAACAATGAGGTTATTAGCTCACCAAATGAGCTTGCTTTTAGAAGCTCAGCATTTACGTATAAGGGATCAATAACTTTACCATTATGCTATTACAAAGGACTTAAGGCATATCAAAATGGAATTTTATTAAATTCTGATAATAATAGGGGAATTATGGTTGTTAAGAGTAACGGAGAAAGCAATACGATTCGTGTTAAATATCAGCGGTCGTTAATTGAAAAGGCGGCAAATCTAATTAGCTTAATAACATGGTTAGTTATGTTTGGAATGTTGATTATGAAAAAAACGAAAAAGAAAAAATGAATTGTTAGGAGAAAATAATTTTGAGAGATAAAAAAACGGTCTTAAAAAACGGATTGATTATTCTCACCTTTTTTGCCTTGAGTTGTATGTTTATGTCTTCTTTTGTGGAAATAAACAGGTTTAATGTGGTGTCTGATAGCAGTTTCCATTTGACTCGGGCGAACGAAATCTATCAAAACCTGAAACAAGGAAGTTTATTTACTTTTATCGCAACCCATGGCTTTAACCATACAGGAGTAGCTAATTTCTTATTCTATCCAACAGTATTTTTATACCCGTTGGCTTTATTAAGGTTTGTTTTTAACCCAATTACGTCGATTTATATTTGGGTAGGAATGTTTTTATTCTTAACCTTAGTGGTTGCATTTTATTCAATGCTGGATTTTTCTAAGAGTTTTTTTCGGAGCTTTATCTTTGCGTTAATTTATGCTCTTGTGCCATATCACCTGTATCTTGGAATTTGGAATGGGGTGTATGGTGAATACGTTGCATATACCTTTATTCCATTAGTATTCTTAGGACTTTACCATGTTTTATGAGGAAATGAAAATAAGTGGCTGATTCTTAGCATAGGGATGACATTGCTATGTTTTAGTCATATTCTAAGTGTTTATATTGCAACCTTTTTATGTATTGTATTATTTTTGTGTAAAGTTTTAACTCAAAAAATATCTGCTAGAAGGCTGATTAACTTACTTAAAAGTGTCTTTGTTACGGTTTTGTTAGCAGGATGGGAATTCGTTCCATTTTTAACTGATTATTTGGGACAGAATATTGAAGCCCCGCGGGAACAGTTTTGGTTCTTAAACGGGTTTAATGATTTAGTAAACGGTTCATTTCAAAATACAGTTGGCGGACAAATTAACGATGGAAGAACATTAGGAATCTTGTTGATGATCACGTTATTTATCGGAATCGTTTTTGTGAAAAATTCTGGGAAAGAACTGAGCTGTTATATTTTGGGAACAGTTTTAGCAATCTTATCAACAACGTTTGTTGATTGGAAATCGTTATCGCATAACACATTAGTTTTGAATACGATTGGGAATATTCAATTTCCATTTCGCTTATTAGCATTTGCAAGCTTCTTTTTGGCAATTTCGGCTTCATATATTATTTTCAAAGTAGTTCAAGGACTAACCAAGAGTACGTATAAAAAAAGGTTAGTTGTATTTGGCTTTGTCTTGATTAGTATTACAAGGTATTTTGGGACAGTTCAACCGGCGTTAAGTCGAATTTCTGGGAAGGTAAATTATCTTGGAGTAATGAAGCCTAATCAAAAAGTTGCGGATAACGTAGTCATTGATAAATATAATTATTTGAATTTATTTACTGGTTCAACTAATACAGGCGAAGAGGATTATTTTTCAAAAGATGCAACTAAATCAGCTTCATCAATTTTAGATGGAAAGATAATCGCAAATGGAAAATCATTAAGATGTCAGCGAAAGCTTTATCCTAATATGGAAAAGTATTGGATTAATACAGATAAAATGACAACCGTTGATTTGCCGATTATTGCGTATCATGGGACGACAGTCAAGGTTAATGGATGTCCTTATTCATACAAGATAAGTCAGCGGGGGACAGTGAAAATTATCTTAGGAAAAGGGATTTGGTTAATCCTAAAGAATAAAATTGCATAAAAAATAGAGGATATGATTGAAATCAACCATATCCTCTATTTTTACAATTTAATTAGTCGTTTAAATCATAAACGTCATTGATTGGCTTAATGATGATTGAATTAATGTCGTTTAACAATTGGTTTAATGATTGTTCAGCCGCCATTAAGTTCTTAACGGCGTCCATGTCGTTCATCTTTTTAGCCAGTTCTTGAAGCTTTTTGACGTCTTCTTCTTTTGGTTGTTGACCGTTTAATTGAGCATTGCGCAAAACTTCTTGTAATTCGCTGAATTCTTTGTACATGCTGAATGCAACTTGGTCTTGTTTTAAAGCTGCAAATGCGTTTTGAACAGCCATGAATTGTTGGGTTTGTGGTAAGTCACTTGCAACTTGGTTTACTGAATCATAAATATTTACAGTCATGGATAATTCCTCCTTTGAGCTTATATCTAATTCTATCATAATGTGAAAATAGTTGATAGAATCGCGATTGCCGATGTTGACCGTTAAATAAAATCATGCTTTAATAAAAACAGAATATTAGCATCGGAAATTCAGTAGAGCATCACCCACTGGTTCAGAAAGTTAGCGGTTGCTGGAAGCTAATCCATGGTGAGAATCGAATTACACTTTCATTTAGTGATGCACCGGACTGGCGTTTTCCAGTAAGAGGCACATTTGTGTAAAGTTGGGTGGTACCACGACTGAGTTCGTCCCTGGATTAAATTCCAGGGACTTTTTATTTAGATGCGAGGTAATGGAGGTCAAACATGGACATTTTAGAAGATTTAAAATGGCGCGGCGCAATCAATCAGGAAACTGATGAAGAAGGCTTACGCGAATTATTAAACGAAAAGAAAATTTCATTATACTGCGGAACGGATCCAACCGGTGATAGTTTGCACATTGGTCACTTGATTCCATTCATCATGTTGAAACGGTTTGAAATGGCCGGCCACCACCCATACATTTTAGTCGGGGGCGGAACCGGTTCGATTGGTGATCCAAGCGGCCGCAAGACAGAACGGCAATTACAAACCAAGGAACAAGTTGAACACAACGTGCAAGCCTTGACAGAACAAGTTACCCGGCTTTTCGGCGGCAGCGGCCACGTAACGTTTGTAAATAATTTTGATTGGCTTTCACAATTTAATTTGTTAGATTTCTTACGCGATTATGGGAAAGAATTCAACGTTAATACCATGATTCGGAAAGACGTTGTTGCTAGCCGGTTGGAAAACGGGATTTCGTTTACTGAATTTACATACCAAATCTTACAGTCGATCGACTTTTTGACATTGTACCGTGATCACGATGTGCAATTACAAATCGGCGGTTCTGATCAATGGGGCAACATCACTGCCGGAATTGATTTGATTCACAAAAAGGAAGGCCAGGATGCAAAAGTCTTCGGGTTGACGATTCCATTGATGTTGAAGGCTGATGGAACTAAATTCGGCAAGACTGCTGGCGGCGCTGTATGGCTTGATCCAAAGAAGACATCACCATATGAATTCTACCAATTTTGGTTAAACCAAGATGACCGCGATGTTGTGAAATACTTGAAGTACTTCACTTTCTTAAGCCATGATGAAATCGATGCCTTGGCTGAAAAGGTAAAGACGCAACCTGAAAAACGTGAAGCCCAACGCGCATTAGCCCGTGAAGTTACAACTTTTGTTCACGGTGAAAAAGCAATGCACGAAGCCGAAAAAATTTCTGAAATTTTATTCAGCGGCGACATCAAAGAATTAACAGCAGAACAAGTTGAACAAGTCTTTGGTAAAATGCCATCCGTTGAAGTTTCACGTGAAAAACAAAACCTTGTAATTTGGTTGGTTGATAACGGCATTGAACCATCACGGCGGCAGGCCCGGGAGGATGTTAAGAACGGGGCAATCCGGGTCAACGGTGAACGGATCCAAGACCTTGAATATGAACTTGATCCAACCGCTGCTTTTGACGGTAAATACGTTGTTATCCGGCGCGGAAAGAAGAAATACTTCTTGGCAAAGGTTAAGTAAGAAGGTGTGACAAAACGTTCAAAATGAGCGTGGTGGAAGCAGAAAAACGAACGAATCGCGCCAGTATAGATTCGGAGGTTTGCGTCCTTCCACGCAGCTCGTTTGTTTTGGAACCTGATTATGCGGATATAGAAAAGAGACTGTGGTTGTCACAGTCTCTTTTGTTTACTCTAAAACGCACCGTCGCCGGAACCGCCGCCAAAGCCACCGGAACTTCCAAATCCGCCGCCGGATGAAGAACTTCCGTTGCCGGCGCGACTACTAGCATCTGAGAAGGTTGAATGAACTTGGGCATAAAAGTCTTCGCCATTTTGGTCATCATAATAAAAATTGTTATTGGGACCGAACGTTGAAATAAATTCAGCGTCGGAGAAGTCTTGATGGAGTCGTTCAAGGACTTTCGGGGCAAGTCCAAAACCTGCAGCGTATGGCAAAATATCTTTCCATAAAGTCAAGGCACCAAGCTGTGAATTTTTAAAGTCACTTGTGTCATGCAGCATTTTTTGGAACCCGGCAATTTGAATGTACTTTTTTAAACCCTCCGCATTGAAGTTTGTATTGTGACGATATGCGAAGAGAAAAAGAAGAACGGTTGCCAAACAAATTAACGCAATGAGCACGATTTTTAAATCCCAATCTTTACGATTGACGTATCCTAATAAAATCAACAAAGTCATGATGAGATAGTTTTGATTATTATCTGAAATCTTATCAGCTACGGGGATCGTGTACCACCGTTTAACGGTTTCAAGGTATTCGTTGAACCAGTTATCAAGGGCTTTCGAAACATCCTTGGCACGGTGCTTGTCTTCCATTACCGCATCTTTAAGTTGATTAAGGGTGAATTGTTGCCCATCGCCAATGACATAAAATAGCAGGCTGTAAATATCTTCATTCTTCGAAAATTTACCATTGATAATTGAAGAATCTTTGAGGGTGATTCGATAGTCATCACCAAGACTTTCAATTTTAATTTTACCTTCGTTATGAAGCTGAAGCAGTTCACCGGTAAACGCATTGAACTTATTAATCTCTTTGTCGTTAAAGAGGGCTCCGCGTTCTTTTAATAAAGCATTCGCCATTCCGACAGGCATTGTTGGAATATCAAAGTTATGCGGAATTTCGCCAATCTTAAGAACCCTTGCCTTTTGGGCCTTTCGTCTAACGATTAAGAAACGAAGAGCAGCGTATCCGATGATAACGAGCGGAAGCAAACAGTAATTTAAGAAAAATGAAAGTTCCCGTTCGCGGGTGATTTTATTTTCCTGAGCAATCGTTTTTTTAATGATTTTGGAGTTTTTAACGTTTGAATTCTGGGCGGTAACTGATTTCGGGAAAAGAATATCTGCTTCAACGTATTTATTAGCCGGCAGTTTCTTAATGGCAAGACTTAAAGTCCCATCTTTAGAGGAAACGTTTTGGGTATGGAATGCATCACAATGAATCCAAGTCTTAAATGGGGTTAAATTTTTCTGGCCAAAGTTAAATTTGATATGGACGTTCTTTTGGGTCACGTCAGTATCATTCCCAATTACTTTGTAGTTTAGCCGCGCAGCGTCCGCGTAGTTGGTGACGGCATCATTCATTGTAAAGACGTAACGAATCGTGACATTGTTGTCGCAATCGACAGAGTGATACGTTTTGATCAAGAAAGTATCGCTCTTATCTCCCTGAGTGACAGTGTATGTGTTATTATTGCCGGAATTGTTTTGTTGAATCGGCTTCAGTTTCGCATTGTTATCTGCGATTTCAACCTTTTCAACATGATACGGCGAATTGGTTTTCGGCAGTTCTTGCTGATATGTCAATCCATCCGCATCGTCATCAAAATTGTACGTTACGGTCCGCGTTAATCGGACGGCTCCGTTTTTTTCAATCTGACAGTTGATGTTAAGCTTACTAATTGTATATTCGGGATCATCATCGTCGTCGGCATGAACGGGCCGCAATGCAGTCATACTAATCATCAAAATGAACGTGATCATGGTCACGATAAAAGAGCGTTTTTTTGAATTGTTCATCATTTCTCAATCCTTTGTTTTTAATATTAAAAATATAACGTAATTTGGATGTTAAAACAATCAAACCATAAGAAAAATAAAAAAGCCTATGCAAAGAATGCATAAGCTAATAATCACGAAGAATTGTATGTATGATTTACAAATGGGTGTAAACTAATGAAAAATTGTAAATTAATGTATTTAATAATCAACCGAAAATTAAGAAAAATATGATATGAAAAATTAAATTTAAGACTACTAATAAAGTATTTAAAATACTTAAATGTTTAGAATAAGAAAATAAAGGTTAAAATAATTAAAAGTGTTAAGGAATTTATTTTTATATTTATAAAAATACCAATTTTTAATCATATTTAGTTCAAAAAGTGATAAAGTTATAACTAAGTTAATGTTTTTTGGAGGAGTAACATGTCAGAAAGAAAAAAAAGATTCAAAATGTATAAGTCAGGGAAAAACTGGGTTGTAGCTCCAATCGTCTTTTTAGGAGTTACATTATTTGAAGCAGGAATGACAAACTCAGTATCTGCTGATTCAGTTAGTTCAGTTTCAAATAGCCAAAACAATGTTCAACAAAAGGAACAATCACAAACATCAAGTAGCAGCTTACAACAATCACAAGTAAAGCTTGCTAACAATTCAAGCAAGGCGATTGCTTCAAGTAACAGTGAAGCAGTTATCTCAAGTTCAACAACTCAAAAGAGTAGTTCGGCATCTGTAAATGCAAATCAATCAAGCGTTTCAAATAACAATTTTGCAGTTACATCAAGCTCAGCAACTCAAAAGAGTGAAACAACACCAGCTGTAAGTTCAAGCAAAGCAAATGTTAGTTCAATGAACAGCAAAGCTTCAAGTACACCTGTCAACAATAGCTCATCTTCAGTTTCATCAAAGGCAAGTGTTGCTCAAAGCAGTTCGAGCTCAGTTTCATCACAAGCTTCAAGTTCAAAGAAAGCTGATGCAAGCTCAACTTCAACAGATACGGATATCACCCCTGCTGTAGCAAAAGAAAACGATAAGATTTTATCAGACAGTAAAAATGTAACTCGGCGGGATGAAACAGCAACAATCTATAACATGAATACATTTGCTCAAGGTTATGTATCAAACCGGAGCCTTGGGGTTGATGTTTCGAGTTATCAAGGAACAGATATGTCTCAATATGCCAATGCTGGGGCAACCTTCTCAATTGTTAAGGTATCTCAAGGAACAGGCTACGTAAATCCAAATGCCGCAGGCCAAATCAGTTCATCTGAAGCTCATGGAATGATGGTTCAAGGTTACCACTATGCAACTTTTGGTGGGAATAACGGTGCCGCTGATGCTGAAGCAAGTCATGCTATTGATGCTGCTCATCAAGTAGGTTTACCTCAAGGAACTTACTTTGCATGTGATTATGAAGCAGATGCTTCAGGTGATGTCGGTGCTAACACAAGTGCTGTAATTGAATTTATGCAACGGATTAAGGATGCAGGTTACGTTCCATTGTTATATTCTGGCGAATACTACATGAAGAACCACTTGAATCTTCAAGCAATTATTGATCGCTTCGGTAACTGTATTTGGATTGCTGCATACCCAACAACTGGCGCGGTAAGCGGCCCAGACTTTAATTATTTCCCAAGTACTGACGGGGTTATTATGTGGCAGTACACTGATAACTGGAAGGGAATGAACGTCGATTCAAGTGTTAACGTTTTACCACTTAACCCTCAATCACAAGTAGGCGGTCAAAAGTACGAAAATGGTCACTGGCACTACTATCAAAATGGAAACATGGTCAAGAATAGTTTTGTAAATATTCAAGATCAAAATAAGACATGCTACTATGATAACAACGGTAACATGGTTTACGGTGAACAAAACATTGGCGGTCACTGGTACTACTTCAACCAAGTAACGGGTGCAATGGCTAAGGGCATTACTAATATTGGTTACAAGACAGTTGATTATAATAATCAAGGTCAAATGCAATACGGTGAACAAAATATTAATGGTCACTGGTATTACTTTGATAAGGTAACCGGCTCAATGGCCACCGGCATTACTAATATCGGTTACAAGACAGTTGATTATAATAATCAAGGCCAAATGCAATATGGTGAACAAAATATTGATGGTCACTGGTACTACTTTGATAAGGTAACTGGTGCGATGGCGACCGGTTTGACTAATATTGGTTACAAGACGTGTTACTATAACGATCAAGGCCAAATGCAATATGGTGAACAAACCATCGACGGCAAAACGTACTACTTTGATAAGGTAACTGGTGCAATGCTTACTGGTGTCCAAAATATGAGCCAGTTTGGTGATGATCACACGTACTGTTTTAACAATGAAGGTCAAAAAGTTTATGGTATTCAAAATGTTAATGGTCACTGGTACTTATTTGATAGCAAAACC